>Ga0326511_10000211_pt1 | contig 48631 bp, 74 predicted proteins | sample 0_2496_0518_D_FD_203701 | JGI IMG/M metagenome (GOLD analysis project Ga0326511, IMG submission 203701) | Bovine rumen microbial communities from UC Davis, California, United States - 0_2496_0518 | ecosystem: Host-associated > Mammals > Digestive system > Stomach > Rumen | place: USA... | reverse complement strand
CTTCTTCACCTGCGTTCAAGAAGTCCTCGCCATCAAAATAGTGTTTTGCCACATATGGATTGTTTTTTGTCCTGTCTGGGTTGATGCTTGAATATCTTGTTACAAGACACGGATACAAATATCCTATGCCGTCAAGGTTATTATCAATCCATTCCTTACGTTCTTCTTTGCTTGGCAATCTCTCGCTCACCGGAATCCAGTGCGGTTCGGGCTGTGCGGGTGGCAGTGTTTTGATAATTTCCTCAGTCCACTCTTTTCTGGTCTTGTCGCTGAGTTTAAAACAATCATCCTTTTCAAATCCCGGACACTCATTATACCAATTACCCGACTGCCCAATGTATGCTCCGTCATACTCGCATAATCCGCAGACAGAATCATCAACATGTCGCTCACGAAGGTCTGCGAATATTTCTTCAAGACCGTCAATGAATTTTGAAATTGTGTCACCGACATTCGTGTCGGTCGCAACGGGCTGTTTAAGCGCATCAATCGCCATCACAAGTGCTTGTTCCTCGGCACTCGTCTCCTTGACGTGACAGCGAATATCGTTTAATTTTTCAATCGCCTGTTCTTTGTCCATCGGTTCTCCTTTCTGTCGGAATCTCTTCAAAGTAGTCGCACAGCCCCTGTCTCGTCTTCACAGCAGATACTCATATCATGGCAATTCTGCATCGAAAGATAGCAGTCATTGCAGCTATAACCTTTGGATTCAGCTTCCCACTTCATCATTTGTCGGTTCTCCTTTCTGGTGCCTTTACTTGCACGCCGGTCAGCTCAGTAAGGTTTTGTAAGCACTCAGGGCATATCCAAAAGCTGTGCTCATGAGCCTGTAGTGTCTTGCAAATCTTTTTTGTTCTAGGGCTTTGATAATTCCTTGTCACATATCGAAATCCCCATTTAGCACCTATGCCGTGGCAAATATTACAAACGCAGTTATCTTGCGTCAGGAACTTGAATGAAAAATCGTGTGACGTTCGCTTGAACTCAGCACCGTAATCGTCAATACCTTGCTCAATCATCTGCTCTCCTTTCTGGTGCGCATCCACCGTTACTCATGCAAATGCCGTTTACTTTGTCATAATCCTCGCAGTTCAAACACGGATTGCCAAGTGGACACATAATGCAGTCGTGTTCTTCATCGGGGCAGTAATCACAAATATCTCCAATATCAGCCATCGGTTCTCCTTTCCGCCCTTCCGCAGTAATTGTTCTCTGTGACGTAAACCCTCCTGTCATCGTCATACATTGCGTTATAATCCCGACAGCATCTGCCTCCGACGTTAACACCGTACTCTGTGCTTACTAATCCGGTCCCGAGTTCATCAAATGCTTCTTTCGGCATTTCAGCATATTCATATCGAACGCCATTATTTTCAACGTGCGGTGGGTCATAATATATACAATTTTTGCAACGCACAATCTCCGGTGCCTTCCTGCGCTCCTGCAGCTCACGGAGCCATGCGGCAAGCTGTCGGTGTTCCTCTCGGCACTCGCATCCTATTGCGCTTATTGCTATGTCCTCGGCGTGTTCAATCGCCTGCTCAAGTGTCATGGTTCTCACCGTCCTTATCTTTCAGAATTACAATAATGTTTTTGCAAATAGATTCAGGAATGGTGCTCACTCCGTTTTCGGTATTGGTTTTTACCCAATACTCAAAAGCATCTACGTGCTTTTTCTGCTCAATCGTCATGGTTCTCACCATCCTTCCGCTGATTTCTTCTGACGTTCTCACGGAACATCGCTTCTTTGCGTTCCTGCCTGCGTGTCTGACGGTCACGGAGTTTCTGTTCTCGTGCCTTTCCAATGTTTCCGTTCATCTCAAGCATTCCGCTCACCGTCCTTCTCTATCCCGTATGTCTCGTACAGCTCCGCTCTTACCTCATCAATCGCCGTGTCGATTGTGCGCTTGATGCGGACACCTCGGTTGCTGAACCACTTCTTTTTAAACTCCGCTTTTGCTTTCAGATACGTTTCTTTCCCCGTATCACCCGAGTAATACCAGTCGAACTCGTGGATCAGGTCAAGCACATCGAAGACCAGCTCGGAGATTTCCCGATCCTCAAAGACGTTTGCGGGTTTGTCAGTCCACCCGAAGATTTCTTCCTTGAGCCTGCTGTCAAGATATTCAAAATGCCCTCCGCTCATTCGTCTTCACCGTCCTTCTTCACCGTCCTTCTGCTCCGACATCGCATCTGCGATCACTGCAAGGCTGCCGGCGATTTCTTCCAGAAGTCCGACTATGGCGAGCTCTCGTCCCTTTCGACCTCTGTCTGCACAGTTTTTTGGAAACTCTTCCTGAAAGTTCTTAAGTGATTCAACTCTTGTCATGTGTTCTCGCTCCCTTCGATGACCACATCTGCATTCTCCATGATTGCCTCGATTGCTTCGTTCCATCCGAGACGGTAGTTGTGGTTGGTGTCGGTGAACTTAATGTCCTTCAGGGCATCCCTGTCGATCAGAGCGCCATGCGGCTTCCTCAGCTTTGCCGCCTGATTCATAATCTTAAGGACTTCCTTCTGCTCGTCCTCGCTGGTGCAGTGTATCGTCAGGTCGTAGGTATCGTCGTACTTCTCTGCGGTTCCGTCTTCTCTGATGATCAGCTGTATTCCGTCACTCATCCTGTCCTCCTTTCCATTCCATCTTCAGCCAATCGAGCCACATCGCACGCTTCGCCGTCTTGACGGTTTCGGCATTTCTGAAGTACTCGCAGTCATCGAACTCGTCGCCCTTACAACATCCCTCCGAATACGGACAGGAGCCGTCTGCCTTACAGAATCCGATGCCGGCTTCGTCAATGTCGAACTCACTCAGGAACTCCGCCAGCTCCTCGGTCGTCATCGTCCGGATCCGGTCAAGGTTCGTCAGCGTCTCCGGCTCGGACGCCTCCCGCAGCATCCGAAGGAAGTCTCCGGTCGTCAGCGGCGGAAGATCTTCGGCGTTTTCCTGGCGCGCCTCGATGGCCTTGATGATGGGGTCAATGTCTATCGGTTTCATTGTGTTCCTCCTGATTAGGAATTTCTTCATCCGTGTAAATCTGCGGAGACAATACGTGCAGCATATATGGAGATCCTCCTCCGTACTTCTTGCGGAAAACTCGACAGATGTTGTTCATGTACTTACAGTCTCCGCATAAAAATCTGAGCGGAGACCAATGCGCCGTACAGTAGTCAGCCAGTTCCCTGTTTGTCATTCCTCGTCCACCTCCGTGAATCGCTGTACATCACCTACCATCTCACAGAACATCTCTATCGGTCTCGCCCATATCGTTCCCCATTCAACCTCTTCGTAGATGACCATTGTCTCTCCGGTCTCCGCATGAGTCGCAAATCCGCACACTCTATACAGGCCGCCTTTAAAGTGTCGATACAATGCACCGCCTTTTACATCACTCGGTTTCATGGTGCTCCTCCTGTGAAATATACAGCATCGCCTGTCTGATAAGCTCCAGCTCTCTCCGGATGCCACCTAAGTTGTCGGCCACTCTCGACAGCTGGTACTCGATGTTGTTGAGATTTGCCTTATAAGACCTTCCATTCGGGATGCTCATTGCGAGGAGCAGCTGTCCGAAGAATATTAGGATAAGTATTGCATTCGTCGCTCCCATTATTCGTCCTTCGCCTCCGAATTAAGATTGTCATGTGTCCACCAGAGTGCTACGAGGTTCCAGAGGCAGGCCGTGTAGTGCGGCTCGTCCGTCCATCCCGCCTTCCATTTCAGATAGTGTCTGACGGAAGAATCTAAGTAAGAGCTCTCAGGCAAACCCCGCTCCCAGTTCCTCTCTCCGTATTTCTTAGCACCCTTCTCGTAGTGCTTAGCCAGGTCGAGAAGGATATCGAACTTATTCTTCTCGGACTCTGCCAGAAGATAACCGATAGCCGTCACAATGCTCTTTACATCGTAGATGTGGCTCTGCGTCTGATAGTAGTAAATGCTAATCAGGAAGCGGTCTTCGCAGTTCATCACCGGGTCTTTCTTGTCTCTCTCGAGCTTCCGACGGTAATAGTCGACGTCCATCTTGGCGATGTATGCGATAATGTCGAGCGGCATCAGATCGCATCTGCCCTTACCTTCCGCCATATCCCTGACAGCTCCGGACTCGAACTCTCTGCGCTCACCGCTGTCGAGTATCTGAGGCTCTGTCTCCGACTGCTCCGTCTGATGTACCTGAGCCGGTTCCCACATCGGATAGCCTTTATGATCAAAGCATTTGACACATGGCTCGTCTCTGCCTTCCTTGTAGCGGTGCCTGCAGTTGTCGCAGCCTTTCGGCTTCCATTCGCTAAATGTTCCGCTCGGAACACACGTAGCACATGGCTCGGTAGTAAGTTTGGCGTCGGCGCTGTCAAGCGCGCATGTCTTGCATCCTTTATCCATCCTGATCATCTCCTTTCTTCTCGTCTTCCCCGGCATACTCCTTCAGTCCGAGGAGGATTCCGAGGAACTCCAGTGTTCTCATATAGTTGTCGAAGTCCATATGTCAGTCATTTCCTCAGACGAACCTCAGTCTGTATGTCCCATAAATGACGCGCTCAACGATTTTTGCCGCCTCTTCAGGCCAGCTTACGATGGCGTAGGCGCCTCCGGCCGCTTCGACGAGTCGTTTATTTTCCAGCTGCAGCTTTGACGGCTTTCCGACGACCGGGCGCTTGACCTCGAGCCCGATGTACTTCCCTCTGATGACGACCATCAGGTCAGCGATGCCGCCTTCCGAGTACGGGCCCTGGGTGACCTTCCGGACGTAGATCTCTTCGCGGTACTTCTGCTCGAGGTATATCTTGATATTCCTCTGATAATAGGATTCTGCAGGAATCTTCCGCCTCATGATCTCGATGGCCAGCTTCTTGGTGATGCCGCCCTGGTCCTTCTGAAAGCGCTTAACATATTCCTCCGGGTCAAAATTCTCAATGTAATGCTCCAGCACTTACTGTCCTCCTTCCGTACTTCCATGCCTCTAATCTGATCAGTGTCTCCGTCGGCGGCGGCAGGTGTGACGCCTGGATCCATCCGTTCTTCCTGTGTTCCCAGTAGCCGTGCTCCGGACGCCACCAGCTGTCGATCAGGTCATTGTAGTATCTGCCTTCCCTCTCGGAGCAGTGCGCCAGCCAGTAGGTCAGGCCGTAGGCTTCGAGCCGGATCCGCGGCTCGAGCTTCTCCATGAGGAGCAGCGCAGCGCCGTCGATGTCATAGCTTCTGAAGATGCTGGCTGAGTATGCCTTCATGACAACGGCCTCTTCGGTGATGATCCGGTTGCTCTCGGATACGAACCTTCTGAACGGCTCGCTCTCGATGTCGTCAAGAAATGGCAGGTTTCCGAACAGAATGTGTCTTGCCACCGCGCCCGCGTCTGCCTTGATCTCTGCCAGAAGAGCGTCGTATGCGACCTTGTATCTGGTCTTCAGGGTGGCCGTTCCGACCTTCTCCCTGTTTCCGCGGAGTTTCCGCACGTTTTTCGCCAGATTTTCCATGATTTTCTCGATTTCTGTCATCGATTTCCCTCTGTTACTCCTTTTTCAAAAAAAGGAGTAACACCAAATTTGTTGTATTTATGCGGTTTTTCGGGCCCTGTTACTCCTTTACTCCTTTTTCTGAAACACACACTGCTTTTTTTACTAACTCGATGACAGAGGGTTTCGCTTAGACTTTTCGCATTTATATACTTATATTCTTAAAAAAGGAGTAAAAGGAGTAACAGCAGCCGATTTTGCTGATATTTATGCGGTTTTTCGTGTTACTCCTTTTGTTACTCCTTTCAAAAAAAAGGAGTAACAGGAGTAACACTTCCGCCTGATTTTCCGTTCGTTACTCGTCAAAAGGCAGCGGCTCATCGTCCCCGACCGGGCCCCAGCCTTCATTCAGAGGCAGTTCCTGCTGTTCATAGGGTTCTGCAAGATTTGGCTGGTTTTCGGGTTTTCGCTTCTTAGGCTCCTCGTATCCGATGACCTCGCCGATCCGGAAGACCACGAACTTGCAGAGCTTCCCGTCGAAGCGCCTCGGCACCTGATAGTTCCGTCCGCTGTGGTCCTTCCTCTCGGTGGTCTCGATCAGCCCGACGTCCGACATGAACTTCAGCGTCTTCCTCGGACTGTAGCCCGCCCGCGTCAGCTCCTGCGACAGCACTCCCGGAAAGATATCGACGACCTCGTCGTTGTCCTCGAAGATCCCGTAACACGTTCCGTTTGTCCGCTCCCCGAAGAAGGACTTGTTCGACAGCACCCAGTCCCGGATGTAGTTGACCGCGTTCTCGTTGACGTCTCCGACGTCGTTGGCCATCTGCTCCTTCAGGATAACCTCTGCCATCTTCTTGGCCTTCTCCCATGACATGGGGTTGATCTTCAGCTCCTTGCTCGCCCCGATCACGTCCGGCTCCCTCGGCTCCTCGTTCCGGAAGATCCATGTGTCTGCCATGGCATCCGCCAGGGCGACCGCGGCGACTCCGCTCACGTGGCTCCCGGACTTACCCTCCGCCACCTTTCGGACGTAGGCGACCATCTCGTCATACTTGCTGCAGACGTCCGCCTCGTCGATTCCGATCAGACAGTCGATAAAGGCCGGCCCCGCCCAGCCGCAGTTCATCGCCGCGTGCTGGTGCATCAGGCTCGCGCTGATCTCATCCTCGAACGGTCCGCCGTAGATCTCCAGGACTCGCGTGCTGACGCCCGTCTGCGAGGTCTCTGTGCTCAGAGGCTCCTCTCCGGTCGCCAGCGCTACCGTCCGCCACTGGTACGTGGCCTGCAGGCCGCCGGACTTACTTCCTCGGATTTTCCCGCTTCCGGAGGCGATCATGTAGATCGTCCGCTCGATGCCCTCCTGGTTCCGTCCGGCGAGCTGTCGCTCGTCGATTCCGAGTGGAAGGTCGCAGAAGAAGCTCGCTGTTCTTTCCAGACCGACCGACGTGGCGTTGAAGCTGACCATCAGTCTTTCAGGGTCTCCCCATGCGCTGAGCGCCGCTTTCAGAGCCGCGGTCTTTCCTCCTTTAGATCCGCCCCAGTTGTATACAAAGAAGATTCTCTGCTTCAGGATCCGAAGCAGCGGAGCCGCGAAGGCGGCAGCCAGGATGAATCTGAACTTGTCGCGCTCCCTGTGCGGCGCCATTGTCTCGATCCATCCGCTGATGTCTCCCTGCTGGGTGTAGGCGCTCACGAGCCCTCTCTGTGTCGGATCAACGTCAAGGACGATGTCCTGCTCCCTTCCGGGAATGAACCTTTTCCCCGGCTGCCATCCGAAGGTCGATGTCGCGTCTGCCTTCCGTATGGTGGTGATGTTGGCCGCTTCGAGCGCAGCCAGGAAGCTGACCACGGCCTTCGCATTCTCGGATGTCACTGTGCATCCAAGGTCCGCCAGCGCCGTAATGCCCCTCGAGGTGAAGACCGTGGAGCGTGGGAACACTCCCTTCGTCCACTCGCCGTCACGTTTAAAGGCTATCTCGACCTTCTCTTCTCCGGTCTCAAGGCTCCTAAGCCTCTGGGTGATGATGATCGGTGTCCTGCAGACCATTGTCGGCTGGTCGCTCTTCGGGTTGATCTTGCTGATTCCTGCGTCCGAGTAGACCCATCCGTCAGGCTGTTTCAGATTGACCGGAGCTCCCTGGATAGCTTCCGGGATGACCTCGTCAGCGTTGATGTCGACGGGCTTTGCCCGCTGGCAGAGCGCCAGTATCTTGGCCGCCGCGGCTTCCTTGCCGAACTTGATGAACACCTCGCTCGGGTCCTTGCATCCGATCGTGCCGCAGCTCCATCGGAAGACGTCTCCGACGAAGCCGCCCTCCCGGAGTCCCTCGACCACCTTCCGGACGAAGACCTCGCCGCCGTGGTCGGGCTCCTGATGGATATAGAGCTTGAGCCCCTGCAGCAGATCCGCGTGGTGCGGTTTGAACATTGACGCTCCGGGAACTCCCAATCCGGGAAGGCCCATATACCAGAGGCTCTGGCTGTCGCTCTCGCCCTCGATCAGGATGGCCTGCCCGGCCGCCCGGAGCTTGTTGTCAATGAGCCACTCGCCGTAGAGGCCGGGCTTCGCCCCGAACTTCCACCGGAAGTCCTTGTTCGCGTAGCGCTTCCGGAAGGTCGCCTCGTGGCCGTCCCTGTCGAAGTAAGGTATCTTTATGTAGGCCGCCCCGGTCTTCTTGTCCTTCTGGTCGGACAGCTTGCAGTTATCGACCAGCCACTCAGCCGGCAGGTGCTTTGCGGCCGCGTACATGGCGACCGTCAGCCCCTCCGGTTCCTTTGCCCTGGCTTCCGGCTCCACGCCGTAGCTCTGAAGGATGTCCTTGTATGCTTCGGATGTGTCGATGCCTTTCAGCTTTGCGACGAAGGTCGTGTAATTACCTCCGATATCCTCAGCGAAGCAGTGCCATTTGCCTGTTTTCAGGTCGGCCGAGAAGCTGCTGTTCTTGTCGTCGTGGAACGGGCAGATGCCTGTCAGTGTGTCGCCGTTCAGCTTGTGCCTCCGGATGACGCTCGTGTATTCCCTCCTGTAGTCGACGATATCGTCGATGTTTACATCTGCCATGTCTTAGCCTTCCTTTATCCCAGTATTTTGTCGATATAGTCCTCCGCCTCTTCACGGGTCATCCGGTGGAACGTCGGTGTCATGCCGAGCCCTGCGGCCAGCTCCAGAGTCTCCTCCACGCCTTTGGATACGTTATCGTCGATGATATAGGCCGTGATGCCGTGGCAGGCAGCCAGCATGCGCTTTCCGATATCCACCCACATCGCACGCTCCTCCCGGAGCTCCTCATTCAGAAAGCAGGGGAAGTACATGTGCGGTGCCACCGGCACGGCGCCCTGATTGACCATGTAATCACGGCAGGCGGCCAGCGCCAGGCGGCTGTTGAAGAAGAGCTCGTTCTCGTCTTCGGAGTGATACGGCGATGCGATGTAGATGTAGGGCGCGATCCTGAAGTCCTCGTTCTTATTCTTACCCTTGCGGCAGCGCCCCGCGTAGATCCACGGGCTGACCAGGTCGCCCCGGATGAATGTGTCGTAGAGCGGCTCGCCGTCCGATGCCGTCGTCTTTACCTCGTCCGACTGGACATACGTTTTCTTAATGTCCATGACGCCGATGATGATCGGGTCATCGTTCGTCCAGATGAACGACTTGTATCCGGAAGCGGCGCCGACGACGTCGGCCGTGACTGTCTGACCTAACCTGAGAGACTTTCCATTGAACTTTGTGAATGTGCTCATCATGCTTCCTCCCAGGGGAGCTGGTCTCCCGCGAGCGAGTTCTCGACCTGCATGAATCCGTCGGCATCCACCTTCGGAGCCGCAGCGGCGACCGGGGCGCCCTCGTCCGCCGTGATCTGGAAGGACTGATACTGGCTCTTGATCTCCTTGTTCATCGCGTCGATTACCGGCCACAGCTCCTTCGGAAGCATGCCTGCCTTCTCGACAACGACCTTGTTGTAGGCGATGCCCTGGCGGCTCTCTGCCTTCTTAAGCGAGAACTTCATAACGAGGCGGCTGTACGGGATCTTCATGGTCGTCATGATCGTCGCGAGCTGTCTGTTGACGTCCTTCATGGATGTCGGCGGAAGCGTCAGCAGGTAGAGGCTCGGACGGCCGGAGAGTCTGAGATAAAGGCGTCTCATGTTTTTACACTGTTTGCCCGTTCCATCGGGCCCGAACTCGTTGAACTGGCAGCCATCGCAGGAGCGGAGCTCTCCGGTCTCGAAGACGACCCCCTGCTTTGCGTCGATCGCGGAGCAGGTCGGGGCTTTGCTGTCATCCCCCTCTCCGAAGGCGCTGTCCCAGTAAGCGTTGGCCTTATGGGTAAAAACAATGACGGCCTCGAAGGTCTTCTGCGGATCCGAGTCTTCCGGGTCTTCCTCGCTCTCGATTGAGAAGGCGTTGGAGCTGCCGTTCGGGATCTTGATGCTCTTGCAGATGATGCTCTTCTCCGGGTCGAGGTCTTCCATCGCTTCCTTGAGCTCCGCGATGTCCTCCTCGCTCATGCCGTCATAGGGGTTGGTGATTTCGAACTTGTCCATTGTTGCGAGTTCCATCTTTGCCATAACATATCTCCTTTAGCTGAATTTCTTGGCCTGCTTGCGGCGGCCGATGTCATTGGTCTCATATACGTTGATCGCTTCGGACAGCTCCTCGGGAAGCTCTCCGTCCGCCTCGACGATCTGCTTGAGCGATGCGGACAATGTTCTCGGGTCGACCCTCTCGACGATGAGGTCTCCGAGGCCGTTGTCTCTGAGCAGCCCGAAGAAGTCGATGCCTGCCGCCTGCAGGTCTGCTTCGGACTTCTTGCTGTACACTGTCTTGGTCTGCAGTGAGAAGTTGTACCCTGCGTATCCGATGCTGGTCACCTCGTCGTCGATCATCTGATCGGCGATCTGCTGCTTCATGTCCTCGATTGCCTTGTTGTTGGCCTTTGTCTGCTCGGCAAGCGCCTCCTTGGTCGCCAGAAGCGTCTGGTAATTCGCAATTAAATCAATCAGTGCCATTCTCTTCCTTATCCTCCTTTTCTTTGCGCTCTTTCCGGAGCTCAGTGATTCTGATGCGCATGTCGCGGATCGTGTCGTTCAGCTCGAGATTCCGAGCATTGAGCTCGTCGATCCTCTCCTTGAGATATTTGATCTCGACTTCCCTGCCGGCGGCCTTTCCTACGATGTCTCTGTACTCGGTCGGCGTGATCACCAAACCGAGCTCGTCGCCGTTCAGGAAATTGCGGATCTGCTTGTCGTATGTGGAGCCGTCACCGGATGCCTTGTTCTTCAGAATCCCGTTCCAGATGCGCGCTTTCTCGTCTACCGGGCTCTCGAAGATTTCCTCGACTACCTGTCCATGTTCCTGTAATGACATTTCATTCCTCCTTAAAAATATGTTCTCCAGGAGTCCACGACCGTCTTGGCCATGTCTTCCTTTTTAGCGAGTGCTTTAGATATCTTCTCATCGACGGTCTTCTCGACGACCAGGTCGATGTATGTGCAAGTGTTCCGCTGTCCGATACGATGTATCCGGCTCATGCTCTGCGAGTACGTGGCGTAGTTGAAGTTCTTACTGTAGTAGACACATGTGTCCGCCGCCGTCAGAGTGATGCCCGTGCCGGCCGTGTCGATCTGTCCGACAAAGATCATCGTGTCCGGGTCTTCCTGGAACTGCGCCACGATGGCGCCGCGTTCCTCCTTCGGGATGGCTCCGCAGATCGCCACCGCCTTCTTCCCCTTCGGAAGCTCCTTCTCCGCGAGCGCCATGATAGCGTGTACCTCAGGAAGGAAACGCGCGAAGATGACCAGCTTCTTTCCAGTCTCGACCACGTAGTCCCCGATGATGTCCGAGAGTGCGTCCAGCTTTGCTCTGCTGACCTGTTTGGGCTTGTCCTCGTTGTCTTCCACTAAGAACCCGCCCGCGAGCTGCTGCAGCCTCAGGAGCTTCGTAAGCACCGTCGTCGCCGTGATCTTCCCGCCGTCCGACAGTTCGGCGATGCTGTCCCGCCTCAGCCTGTCGTAGATGGCCCGCGCCTTCGGTTCCATCGGCACGACGCGCGTCTCGAAGGTCTGCTCCGGAAGGTCGAGCGCCTCGTCCTTGGTCACCCTGTAGGCGATGCTGTACTCCTTCTGGATAAGCTCGTCCATGTCTTTGTATCCGATGATCGTCCGCTTCTCGAATCCGCCCATGATGGCGTAGCGGTTCTTGAAGGCGTAGTAGTTGGTGCCGAAGACCGTCGGATCTAAGAATCTGTACTGGCTCCAGATGTCGATGGCGTTGTTCTGCACCGGTGTCCCGGAGAGGATGAGCTTGTATCGTGCCTCGTCTCCAAGCTGATGCACCGCCTTGCTCTGCGACGCGTTGTGCGTCTTGATGCGCTGGCTCTCATCGCAGATGATCATGTCCGCGTCGTAGTCTTTCAGCGCCTCGAAGATGCCGTCCCGCCACGTACTCTCATAATTGATGACTGCCACCTTCAGAGCCCGCTTCCTGCTGTCGATCAGCTCCTTCAGCGCCTTGAGCCTCTGCGTCTTAGTTCCGAGGAGCGTTGCCGTCTCCGCCGGGAACTCGGCATAAGAACTCAATTCCAGAGGCCAGACTGCCACGACCGAAGTCGGAGCGATGACCAGAACGCGACGAACTGCTCCTGCCTGATAAGCCGCTCCCATAATAGCAATGGCTGTTAATGTTTTTCCGCAACCTTGGTTTTATGATTTATTCTCAGATGGGATGACCTTATAGGTCACACCCATCTCAAACAATAATCCGAACCCTTTGCTCGTCTTATTACCTTGAGATGTCATACTAATCACCTCCTTTTTCCTAAATGACATCCAGACTCTTCCGGATGCTCTTTGTGATACTTCACATGCTCTTGCTGATTCTTAAACACCATCAGATTTTCAGGTCGATTGTCGTGCCTGTCTCCGTTGATATGGTGGACAATTTCTCCTTTCTTTAGTGGTCTGCCGAGCATCTTTTCAGCGACTACTCTGTGCTCGTGCCTCCCGAAATACTTCGGATATGTGTCCTTGCTACATGGCCCTTTTAGTATTTGTTGCAACGCTCTCTGTTTGGCTCGCATCTCCGGTGTCCATCCCTCCGAAGTGTTGAGCGGATTATTCGTCCGGTTCCATTCAGACAGATTGAAGGTGCCGTTTGTCGCCTTGCGAATTGCTCTGGGTCTTGCGCTGCGTCTTGCCACGCATTTTGATTTGCGGTGTATTACACGCCCCGGAACATTGATCTCTGTCTTGCAATATTCCGACAACCACTTACGTCTGCATTCGTTGCCGCAGAAATGCCTCTGGCTGTTCGCTTTGGATGGAGGTGCCTGATATGTCTTGCCGCACACGCCACACGTAAAGGTCAGTTTCCGAGATTGGGCTTCGTCGTAACATTTCTTTGAACAATAGATTCTTTTCTTTGACGGCTTATCGGTAAACTCTTTTCCACAATGCTTGCATCTGAATACCATTCACGCCCACCTCCAATCTGCTGTTTTACACATTGGAGATAAAGTCTTTTGCCCCAGCAAATACCACAACCCATGCACCATTTTCTTTAGGCACGCCCTGTCCTTGCGCTTTGTAGCTCGTTGTTTGAATGTACATCTCACGAAAATCGCCTCCTTTTGGTCTTTTCCCTATTAAAAACTCGGGAAAATCGGTTCATATGTGTTCAAAGTTGCTCTAATTAAAGTGTCTCTTTGCAACTGTATGAACACCGAACTTCAAAAGAAAAACGTTCAGTCAATCAGTACTTCTTTGGCGCTCGCCATAGAAAAAAGTTCTTCGCCGACCGATTCCGGCGGACTGTTCTCTTTCCCTGTGCCATATGCTTCCGCCTTCTGAAATGCGACTGTGTGCGCTCCGTTCTCGTATGCGTACAGCACGTCCTTCGGATTAACTCCCTTCGTCCCGCTGTACTTGATGTGCCTGTTCCTGCCCTTCAGCCGTTCCGATGTCTTGAAGTATTCCGGGTTAAGCAGCCTTGCAAACTTGTTCTCGACCGTCCGGTCTCCGCGTCCGAGCCTCTCGCCGATCTGGCGGTAAGAGTACCCGGCCTCGAGCATTTCGAGCATGATGCGGATCTCATCGTCCGTCCATTTCCGGGCGGGGTTCCTCTTTATCTTCCCGTGCGTCTCGATGCCGAGATACATTGCTCTGCGCCTGCAGGCTCCCTCCGAACGGTGGACTTCGGACGCGACCTGCGTCCATGTGCAGCCGCCCCTTGCGATCATCCTCTTCAGGGTCAGGTCGTCCGAAGGAGACCACTGCTTGTTGTGCGGCTGTGTCTTCACCCGGTTGTCGTGGTCGGCCTTCCGCTTGACGTCGACCCATGCCGGCTCCGCTCCGAGGCTGTACTTCTCAAAGAGGGAGAAATCCATCAGATACTTGTGCTGTTCCGCCCACTCCCAGAAGTCGTCGATGTTGATCACTCTGAACTTGCAGTTATCGACCCGCTTCTCCTTGTAGGGAAGCCCCGCCTCGATCCAGCGCTTGAGATTATATCCGTCGTACGAGCTTCCGCCCTCGTAATACATGCGGCTCTTATAGATTGTGCAGTAGACCTGGTTGAGTGTCGGATCATCGCCGTTGTCCAGATAGGGTCCCAGACCCATCCTGCGCACGCGGCAGATCAGAGCATTCTTAGACCTTCCTAACTTGTGGGCGATGAACTTGATAGATCTTCGTCCCCAGTATTCTTTCAGATACTCATCATCCTCGGCTGTCCACGCCTTCTTGGCGTTCGCCGTCCGGATGAGCTTCCGCCCGGTCTTCCGTTTCGTGTTTGGCATCAGACCACCTCCGGAGATATGATTCCGAAGGTCAGGAGCGTCATGTTGGCCGCCTTTATCTGATGTGCATACATGTCACGGTTGACCGGATATTTGACCAGCGCCTTCGGCTCCGGGTTTGAGCGCTCTCTGTCCACTGCTCTCCGGATGCCTGCGAGCCTTAGCCTCTCCGCCTCGATGTACTCCGGGAGCCTGACCATCTTAGCCAGTCTGTCCAGCGTGTCGAGGTTGGCGGGGCCCTGCAGCAGGTGGGCTGCCTTGATCCACCGGAAGCCCGGAAGGCTCTTGATCACGGCGTACTGCACCTCGTCGGCCTGCTTGATGTAGATCGTGCCGTTGACCATCTTGATTAGCACTGCCTTTCCTCCTCCTTTCTTCGGTTCAGCGCGTCCAGGCATGCCTCCGCGATCCGTGTCGCGGCGCCGTCCGAAAGTGTGAGCTCGACCTTGATGTCCTTCCTCATCGCCACTCCTCCAGACTGTTGACCAGTCCCCACAGGAGGCAGTAGCCGAGGGACAGCATCATGATCATCGCCGCGAAGAGGCTGTCCTGCGCGTAGTCGACCATCGCGACGGCGGGGCACGCCGCGGCTCCGAAGGAGCACTCGCTGATGACGTTGTGTAAACTCTGGTGTTTCATTTCCTTCCTCCTGTTTACTCAGATTTACTTTCTGTAAACTCAAAAGGCAAAATAATATCGTCCGGGCCAAATCCGACGATCTGACAGAAGGCGATAAAATATGCTGTCTTCATCATTGCTTTGCCGGTCTCCCAGGCGTTGTACGTCGTGCGTGTGACGCCGAGCTTCTCGGCTATCTCTTCCTGGGTGAATCTCGCGTTGACTCGTGCCGCAGCCATTGTGATCCGCTGTGCCATTCCTTCCTCCTTTCTGCTTTTTATGCTCCGAGCGCCTCGATCGCCCGGAAGATGTCTTCCAGTTCCGTCAATTCCCGGTATTTCCGCTTGAACGAGCCGAGCTCCGCGAGGGCGTTCCGATACATCACGCCGCGCGACCTGTCGTCCGCGATGGCAGCCTCGATCCGGATATAGCGTCCGGAGCTGCACTGCGACCCGGTCGACACGTTCACAAAGGCTTTCAGCGCCATCGGCTCCTCGTCGTTCTTCTGGATGACGACTTTCAGATTATTGATGATGTTCTTACTCTGAACGAGTCTGTATTTCTCTGCCGCCTTTGCGTCATCCCACTCGAACATCCGATGTGTGGGAGCATCCTCCGGACGCGATTCCTCGAGGAAGGCTTCCTTTGTCACCGCCCCGTCGCGCGCCTCGATCCCTTCCAGAACCCCGCCAACAACGTCCGCAGGAACCCGGTACTGAACTGCTCCGTATGTGTATCGTCGTTTAAAAACCATCCTGTTCCTCCTTTCAGGCTTCCATGCCTGCCATGCCTTAACAAACCTAGTTGCACCGCACCATTACCTGACTTACCTTGCCATCCTCGCCTCGCCTGCCACATCTTGCCAAGCCTCTCCGGAACAAAACCGACCCTGCGTTGCCCTGCCCTGCCCCGCCTTTCAGAACCTTGCCTGCCTCGACATGCCAGACCTCAACCCGCCAAAACACGCCTCGCATCGCCTAACCCTGCCTGCCATACCGGTCCGCGCCCGAGCTCGCCATGCGATACCATCCTAAACTCGCCAAGCCTGCCTCACCGCATCTCGCCTCAACGCGCCCTGCGCTGCCTATGCAAGCAATACCATCCTGACCTCACCTTGACTGCCTTACCTCGCCGTAACATGCCTCGACACACCCCGACTCGTCTCCCAAATCCATCCTTGCCATGCCTGCCATAACTCGCCCGTCCTGACCCAACCATTCCTTGACTAGCCTCTCCGGACCCGACCTTGCCTGCCATACCAATCCGCGCCTTGCCCCGCCTTGCCCCGCCGGGACACTTCATAACAAACCCTGCCTGCCTCGCCAACCCGAACCCGAACAAACCGTTCCGTACCCGACCTTATCATAACCCGCCATGCCTGCCTTGCCGTGCCTTGCCTTACTGCGCCAAAACTAACTGCACAATACCGCGCCCCGCGCTGACCCGCCTGCCAGAACTCGACTTGCCAAAACATTCCTCGCCTTTCCGTAACATAGCGCGCCTCGCCTGCCGTACCTAAGCCCGACACAACATACCTAAACTAGACCCGCACTGCCTCGACTTGCCTGCCGTACCGCGTCACACCATACGACGCCAATCCTCGCCCCGACGTACCCCAACAAGCCCCGCCTGCCATGCCATGTATCGACTCAACACGCCACACGATGACCAGCCTCTTCCCGACTTGCCTTGCCTGCCACGACTTAACACGCCGAAACTTGCCTTAACAAACGGTCCATAACCCGCCTTGCCTGCCATGCCCGAACTCAACATACACTGCCAAGCCTTGCAATGCCCCTGCTTACCATGCCTGCCACGCCCAGACAAGGCGCTCCCAGCCGACCCAAGACTGCCCGGCTCTCCGCGCCTTGCCTTACCAGAACTTACCATATCAAGACCAGTCCAACCTAGACTCGCCTAGCCTGCCTGGCCTTACCATGCCTGTCCTCACCAGACTGTGCCACACCTGACCCCGACTTGCCGCGCCTTGCCTAGCCTCGCCTGCCACGCGGCTGAGATTACTCAGCCGCGGTTACGTGATACATGCCATTTCTTCCGTCCTTCTCCGGACGCCACTCGCCAATTCCGCAGCCAAAACCGCCCGCGTTCAGGCAATTCAGAATCTGCGCAATCGTCATCGCGCCGTTGCTGTTGTACTCGACGATCAGATCAATATACCAATTCGAAAATTCGCCGCGATAACGTAAATCCGTGCCGCCCAACCCAACTCTGACCATGTCTTCTCTCATCTCCGGAGCGCTGCCCTTGATCTCAGCGAACTCGCCAAATTCCGAAGACAGGAAGTAGGATCCGCGGAGCGCCATCTGATTGGAAACCCAGCCCATGCGATACGCCGCGCTGTTGGCTGCCTGCTTGATGCCGCCAACCGGGAAGCCGAACTTCGCACCGTTGTTCAGAGCCTCGTAGAACTTCTCCTCGAGCTCCTCGTCCGTGTCCGCCACCGGCTTCTCTGTCAGCCAGTACAGGGAGTTGACGAAGTCCTCGAAGGGTCTGCGGATCTCGCGCGCCTTGGTCTTGGTCGTCTTCTGCTGTGCCTCGAGCATCTGTCTCTTCGCCTTCTCGCTCCATGCGTGAACAATGAGCGGAGTATCTCCGACGATCCTGATCGGAACCTTCTGAACGACGATGGGTTTAATCTCTACTGTTTCCTTCTTAGTTGTTGCTGCCATGATTTGTTTCTCCTTTTCTTCTTTTCTTGATTTCTTTATGCGTGTGTGTTCTGGATGCTGTGCACCGCATCCGAGTCGGAACGGCAGGATTCGAACCTGCAACCGCCTTCCCGCACAGCCTAACCCGGGTGACCTATGCGTTCAGAGCTGCTCTTCCATTCCTCGTTGAGCTACGTTCCGATATGCGTGACAGTGAGACTCGAACTCACACTTCCGGATGCCAAACAGTTTTCAGGAGGACCATGGGTGCATCCGTGCTCTGCCTTTTGAGCTATGTCACGAGGTTGCCGGGATTTCCCGCCCGGCTCGGGTGATAAGGGGAATAACTATGAGTTAGTGGATGTCTTGTGCCCCGCCCCGCCGATCGACGGGGCGGCCGTATGAAAGGGAGGTAAATATGAAGAAAAACGATGCTGTCAGTTTACTGCGTCGACATATGCCTTCCACTGCTTCATTGTGATCGGGATGTCGGCGAACTCCTCGCCGTCCTCGCCGCAGAGGAAGAACGTGCCGACGATGTTGTCCCAGCCGCATCCGAGGAAACCTTCGATCCGGACGTCCATGTTCTTCGGAAGCCCCTGGACCTTTCCTTCTTCGTTGCAGACCAGGATGACCTTATCCGGGAACTTCTCATCCGGAGGCATTATGTCGTCTGAAAGGGTGACGGCCTGAATGCATCCATCGACCGTCCGCTGCATGTTTGCAAGCGTGTTTGATATCCATGTCATGTGCCCGTACTGCTCGTCGGGCCTCTTGATCAGAACCTTGATTTTGCTTTCCATTTCCCGTGCTCCTTGTGCTTATCAATAATGATACATACCTGATTCGTAAGTCCTTTCACCTCCTTTCTGTAAAATCTATTGGCCTAACGTGATTCGAACACGCGCGTTACTGGATTCGACAATTCCAGCGCCTTTCCTCTTGGCTATAGGCCAGTATGGGGAGCGGCGGGACTCGAACCCGCGCGAAACCTGTGTATGAGGGGTTAAGTGATTATTATTACGGGGATAAAATAATCGGCCTGCTCTAACCATCTGAGCTACGCTCCCATGATGCCCGGTATTGTCCACCGCCGGGCGCGGCGTGTAAAAGGATAAAAGTATGAAGAATATGATAGCTGTCAATGTGGCGTACCGTGCGACCAGCTCCGAAGAGCCGTGGCGATGCCGCCCGATACTGGGTTAATAATTAAGCCCACAAGGTGAGGAGCCGGGTTAGACGAAAATCACGAGCTTTGTTGCGCCGATTGTCTGCGATTTCTTCACAGGGCGCTTGTCGAGGGCTCTTCTAAATTCCGTCATGCTTTGCGGAAGCGCGAACGCTTCGAGGGTTCCGCAGTAAAGCGCCTTCATCTCATCGGAATCAATGACTACAAGAAAATCAAGGTTGCAGTCGTGGTACACGTGTCCGCTGAGCACATTCTTAAAAAGCTTTTCTTTTGCCATCGTACGTCACCTCACCATTCGGATTCCATGCTTTCGAACATGCCTTCAATGTCGTCGTCATCTTGCGGGTAGATGCCCCAGTCTTCCAGATTGTCTCTGAACTCTTCCTCCGTTCCGGAGCCGATCAGGCAGAGCATCTGCTCGTAGCAGCTCATGCCGCCGTCACCTGCAAAGTCCATCTCCGCTTCGAAGGCGAGCTTCTCGCAGGTCTCTTCTGAAAGCCAGTCCCGGAGCTTAACCTTGAAATCTTCTCTTGTGATCATATTGTGTCCTCCTGATTTTATTTCCTTGCCTGCCGCGCCGTGACCCGCCAAACCAGACGTAACCTCGCTATGCCTCGCAACAACTTGCCAAGCCAAGCCTCGCCGCGCCTGCCATTTACTTCGGTTGTTCTTTGTTGCTCTTTTGTCAACTCCCGTCGACATTCACTATAATAGTAGACATTTAGACAACTGTCAATACTTTTTGCAAAGTTTTTTTACTTTTTGTAAACTGCTGTGGTATTATAAATTTAAGAAGAAACGCGTGGAAAACGTGGAAAAAAGAAACGAGGTGACCACCATGACAGCCGAATTTTCGCAGGAAGTAGCGCAACAAATAGGGCGGCGCATCACAAATTTACTGATCGAGCATGATAAAACCCAGCAACAACTCGCTGACGCCCTTGGATTAAATAAAAGCACGATCTCAGCGTGGGTCCACGGAAAGCGAATGCCGAAGTTGTCATCTGTCGACGCAATGTGCAGATTCTTCCATGTGGAGCGTTCAGCCATTCTTGGCGACAATGGTGTCGACCTGCAAATCTCCGATCAGATGAAAAATGAAATAAACCGCCTCGTCGATGAACGTATTCAGAGTCAAAGCCCGGATGTCCGAACAGACGGACAGCCGTCCGAATACTATCAAGATGCCACCGTGCGGAAGATAAGCGAGGTTATGCGGACAAATCCAGATAGCCGGGTTATCTTTGACGCGATGACTACTCTGAAATCGGAGGACTTAAATTTAATTGCAAAACTCATTGAAAAAATGTCCGACTAATATGCGCGTCTACGTAATACCCATGCCACCGAGAGTAAAATCATTTCTTTGTCTTCGGAACGACTTTTATACGATCTGTATCAACGAGTGCCTCTCTCCGGAGGCGCGTAAGAAGGCTTATGAACATGAGCTATGGCATCTTGAGCATAACGATCTCCACAGCGACCTTCCGACAGGTCTCCTGGAGATTCGGGCGCATGCCGAGAAATAAGGAGGTCATCATGCGCATCTACATCTACGCCCGGAAGTCTGTCTTTTCAGACAAGTCCGACTCGGTGGACAATCAGCTCCGCATGTGCCGGGAATACTGCGATGCGCACTTCCCGGATGCCGAGCGGACTTACTTCGAATACAGCGACGAAGACTTCTCCGGGAAGAACACCGACCGCCCGGGCCTTAAGCGCATGATGGACAGGATCAGCGAGGCCGACATGCTCATCGTCTACCAGCTCGACCGCCTGACGCGCTCGGTCAGGGACTTCTCTAACATCTATCAGATTCTTGACGACAACGGCGTCAGCTTCGTCTCCGTGAAGGAAGCCATCGACACATCGACTCCGATCGGGCGCGCCATGATGTACATCATCGTGATCTTTGCCCAGATGGAGAGGGAGACCACCGCCGCCCGTGTCGCCGATAACATGCTCGGATTAGCCAGGAAGGGCTGGTGGACGGGTGGGAACCCGCCGATCGGATACGTCCGGACGAGGGTGGAGCGGGACGGCCGGCGGCACGTGCTTATCGTTCCCGAGGAAGAAGGCACCAAGTACGTGCGCTGGCTCTTCTCCTTCTTCCTGCGGGGCGGTTACAGTCTGCAGGGATGCGAGACAGCTCTGAAACACCAGGGCGTGAGAGCTCCGGGCGGAGGCTTCCTTTCGACCGTGCAGATCTATCAGATATTAACCTCGCCCGTCTACGCTCCGGCCACGCAGGAGGTCTACGACTACTACGCCGCCAGGGGATGCAGGATGGACGACGGCTCCCCGCGGGAGCTCTGGGACGGTTCCGTCGGTGTCATGGTCTACGGCCGGACCTCAGAGGCATCCGGGAAACACAGGAAGATGCCGCCCGAAGCGTGGACGGTCTGTCTCGGACATCATGAGCCCATCATCGACGCAGAGACCTGGCTGGCCGTGCAGGCTCAGATGACTCATAATAAGATCGAACATAAGAAGAAGCATCCCATCAGACTCCTAAAGGGAACGCTCCGCTGCGGATGCTGCGGGACACTGATGCAGGTCTCCTATAAGAAGAAGGCGAACGGCGAGTACAATGCATGGTATTACTGCCTGAAACGAATGCGGCAGGGACCGGAGGCGTGCCCGATGGGTCACATCAAATGCGACCTGCTCGACGAGAAGGTACTCGACGTATTCAGACAGTACGAGGCCGACGCAGCTACGATCCGCGCGGCTGTCATCCGGGAGGACGAGGCGCGTGAGGTCATTGATCCGGAGCCGATCCGGGCGAAGCTCCGCGGCGCAGAGGCCAGGCTGACCAGACTCACCGCCATGCTCGGAGAGTGCTCGTCCGAAGCGCAGGAGAAGGCAGTGTTCGCTGAGGTCGGCAGGCAGGCCGAAAAGGTCGAAGCGCTGAAGGCGGAGCTCTCGGAAGCCCTGAGGGCAGAGACGCGAAGAGCAATGGACGAGTCCGATATCGACAGGCGCGTCCGCGAGATACAGGAGATGATCAGAGGCCTCGACGGCTTCGACGCCGAGGAGCGGAACGCGATCGTCCGGAAAGTGTTCCGGGTCTGCACGTGGGACGGAGAGACCCTGCGGCTCGGGATTTAATTTTGACTCGAACTTCACTTTATTATTATGCGTCCTTCAGGTCTCACAATAATAAAGTGACTTTAAAGTGACTTAGCCTTCTGACGCCACAGAAGGCGTTATAAGGGGCTTTTATTTTTAGGCGAAGACTTGCCCGAAAAGTGCGCAAACGTCCGAATCTGCTAAAGCTGTTAAGCGACACGGCGGTTATAAGCGCTCGATTCAATCCGATTGTACAGAGTGTTGTATTTCGGATGGTGATTTTGTGCAGGTTGCTATTTTGACATATTCCGTAATATATTTATTGACATATTCCGTAATATGTAGTAATATAGAATCAAGGAAAGGGAAACAAAGCAAAAACAAGGAGGACAAAGCAATGAAGTTCACGATTGAAAAAGTAGCAAACATGGTCATGGTAGTAAGCGAATGCGAAGTAATTTTTAAGGCATGGAACATTGAAGATTTCACAGAGAGAAAACTCAACAACACGATAAAGAGAATCACAAAAGACCTGAACGGAAACGCAATATTCACAAGAAAATTCTAATAACATCCCACCCGCCCCGGAGGTTACGAGGGCATAGGAGGATTTTACATGGACGTATTAAGAACATGGGTTGATAAAGATAGCAGACAGGAACGCGCAAAACTTTATCGAAACATTGACCCGGAAAGCATCTGTATAGTGGGGCATACTATCTATTTTGCACACGTCGGGTGCCACAAAAAGGGAACTACTACAATGAGTGAACACTATCGAATTGAACTTACTGACTGTCCTTTTTTTGTAACCGATTCAGAGGTGATAAAGCAGGAAATGAAGCGCTTTAATTTTACTGGTGATTTGGGATATTACAATCAGACTGCGGAACTAAAAGAATGACACAGCCCGCCACGGAGGTCACGATGGCAAAAGAAAATTAAGGAGGACAAAGAGATGACTACATTCCCGGCAAAATACTATTATGAATACACTAACAGAGAGACTGGCGAGCTGCTTCTCTCCGGAATAGTGGCAGGGATCAACAAGCATGACTGCAAAAAGCGGGCGCACAATGAGGCTCTCCAGCACGGATTAAAGCCAATGATGGATGACAGCATCAAGTTTTACATCAAGGCTACCGAGGACTCCCGCCCCGGATTCAATCAGAGCGAATACATCGCCAACTACAACAAAGAGAACTACGCTCGCATCGAGCTGAAGATTCCGAAGGACAAGAAAGCGGAGTGGACGGCAAAGGCAAGAGCCGAAGGGCTCAGTCTTACGGCCTGGATAACAAAGCAAATCGAAAAGTGAGCACAAAAAAAGAGGGACGGCATCGACCGTCCCTCGAATTATGTTGAATCGTGTTGATTTGTGTTGATTACGCAATAGCGATCAGGTCTTTGAAGACCTTCGACCCGGCCTCGCCGTCGTTCTGGCCGTTGTAGCCGAGCTCCACGCCGTCCTTCCTGCGGAGGTTCTGATAGATATTGATGCTGGCGGTGAGCTTCGTGCCGCAGCCCCAGTCGAGGCCGCCGTTGTACATGCCCCTGCCTGCGAAGATCTCTTCGAGCAGAAGGGCGCTCGCACTCTTCGTGCCTTTGGCCACCGGATAAACGTAGAAATAGCCGTCCTCGTCCTGCGGAAGCGCCAGCAGGTCAGCCCACATCTTCGGACCGCACGTGCTGTCGTTCTGGCCGTTCGAGCCGAGCTCGATGCCCGCCTTCCGTCTCCGTGTCTGATAGTCGTTGATCGCCGCGATCAGCTGGTCGTCGCACTTCCAGGAGAGCTGACCGTTATAGAGTCCGCGCGCCTTGAGTATCTCCTTCAGAAGCAGGACGCTCGTGGACTCCGCACCCGCGCTGACGTTCATCGGTCTGAAGCGGTAGCACCAGCCCTTCGGGATTTTCTCCTCAAGGGTCTGCTTCGGAGTCTCCGCTTCGGCAGTCTCATCGTACAGCGGACGGCCGTAGCCTGCGATGCCGCTGTAGTTCCTGGGATAGCTCTTTCTCCGGACGCATCCGCCGTTGGCCACGATGCCTTCCTCCGAAGAGGTGTTGCCCTCGATCGTATATACGTACGTATCAGACACGCGCTCGACGATGCCCGTGTGCTTGATGCGATGCTGACCTTCGGAGCTCACCCAGCCCTCAAAGAAGATCTGATCACCGCGGCGAGGCGTCCCTGTCTTGCTGATCCAGCGCCCCGCAGCCTTATATCTCGCCGCGCTGTCCGGCGTATATCCGGAGAATCCGTTCAGGCTCCTCGCGGCCTTCTCCACGCCTGCCACGACGCCATGCACGAAGTCGACGAAACCGTCGCACCACGCTCCGCCCTGCAGGCCGCTCAGCGTGCTCATCCTGCTGTGCCACCGCCAGAACCAGGTGACGTTGGCCGAGCCCGGATTCCAGGTCTTGTTCTGCAGCTGAGCATCCGTGCCGGAGCTTGCCTTCTCCAGATATCCTTCCCACCTGAGGGCTTCCTCAATAACTGCGTCTGCTGTATATCCGCTCACTTCTTTTTTCTCCTCCTTCTTTTCTGAAACTGCATACTGTCCCGCCCACTTGTGGCAGCACACGTGCCGCGACCGGAACTTCTTGGCTTCGACGGGCTCCGTGTATCTGATATAGTCCGCGTACTGCGGATCGAGACACGCCAGGATATTATCGAGGCTGTAATCACCGCCGCAGCGGGTGAAGATGCGCTTCGCCGCTCCGGAGCCTCCGAGATGCTGAACCTCGCACCACATCATCTGCGCCTTGACATCCGAGATACCGAAGGCTTCGGCCGCCTTGATGTACTTGTCCGCCAGCTGCTCGAAGAGCTCATCCTGGCACGCCTTCCCGGCCTCCGTCGTGATGATCGCCTTGAGGCTCTTGATTTCTTCCCTGTTCGGAGCCCACTTCAGAGCCTCCCAGTCGTGCATCATCACTTCTTCGATGCCTGTCTGATCAGCTTCCCGGAAGGCTGCCGCATCCCTCGCCAGTACCATCTGGCAGAGCCGCCTTCCCTCGTTGCCGTAGTTCTGCGCCCATCCGAGCGTGCAGGTGATCTCGTTCTTAGTGTTCGTTGCCGGTCCCGCGTAAGCCGCGTAGTCGAAGACACCGTACTGTTGTCCGCCGGTCTCAACGCCGGCGATGATCTTCCTTAAGACCTGTCTGTTTTCTGTGTTCATGTATTTCCTCCACGTAAAAAAGTGACGGCTCATCAGAGCCGCCACCGCGTTAATCAATATTATCTAAGGTCTGCTTCCCCCTCTGCTTCCGGAAGATCTGTCATGATCGCCGTCAGCACGCAGAGGATGCCCGCGAAGGCTACCACGCCCGCGAGATGTTTCCAATCAATATCCGTTATCATGACGCCCGCGGGGATGAGTCCCGCTGCTGTCGCCGCCATCGTGCGCACAGCGCGCCAGAAGGTCGCCGAGACGAAGTTGTTCGACTGTCCGACTGCCTCCGGAAGGTGAACCACGCTCATCAGGATGGATGCGATACCCGCGCACAGCGCCGTGTATGCGACCGCGATCCAGTCGACCTCTGTCACCATCGCCGCCGCAGGAAGCATTGCGATCGCTACCTGTGCCATCTGACGCGCGGCTCTGGTCAGCGCCGCCTGCGCCCATTTTCTAAGTTCACTCATATGTGTTGTCTCCTCCTGCCGGTTCCTCCGGCATCTGTAAAATCTTGTGATACAATTCCGTTGCCACGTCGTTCCCGCCGAGGTTATGGTAAGCGATGTATACCCGCTTGATGCCTTCCTTGGCGTAGATCGGGCAGAAGCCCCGGTCGTTGTATTTGTTGTAACTGTTAATAATGGACTGTCTGAGCAGAGCTTCCACACCTTCAGCGAGCGCCCTGCTCTTTGTGCGTTCCTCGGTGATCTCTCTGTCTCTGTCTCCCATCGTCTTAGTGAAGATATAGGAGATGACCAGGAGAACAATCGAGGGGAGAAAGTTAAGAATCCATGTGACGACGTCGATCAGTGTTAAGTGCATTGGGTCTTTTCCTCTATTCTTTCTGCGTATTCTGTTTGGATTCTGCGTTCATAATAAAACCGCCCTCGGACGGATCCGGAGCGGCCTCGTGTGTCAGGCGGCATATTGTACCTCGTTTTTTAGGCACCTAAATGGGCGTTTAATTGCCTAATGTGTTATTTAAGATGGTTTATATTCTTGCTTGTGTCCTATATGTTCCTATCCATGTCGGTCACTTTTATTCATCAATAGTTTTCCTTTGGCAATGCTTCAATTATTATAACATCATTAAGTTTTAATTAAATTTATGTCTGCATTTATATATCCTTTGACAACAATAAGTTTGTTAACATCTATTCCTACATTAGCGGGGACATTTATCTGTACATCATTGTCTACAAGTTCGCTAGAAATATATACTGTAGCGATATAGTTTCCAGATGAATTAACAAACTCTTGATGCGTGAACCATGTTGGACCCGGCAACTTGTATGTTACATATGGATTCGTTTCTCCTATAACATCTGCTTGCATCACAAAGGTATAAAATCCCGGTCGAAAACTGATATCGTTAAGTCTATAAACATTCATCGTTGTTTCATGCTGTGACGGTTTGCTTTTTTGCGTTTCTATATTGCATATAATTTCACATGTATGACTTGATGTTTTAAGAGGTAATGATGCATAATAATCTATATCACTGAACGATACTGTTCGAGTTCTAATTCCAACACCGCTCCCATCATATTTTATACTTCTACATGATTCTACTATTTGTACATTTTTAGATTCCATCCCAACATGTAAAGCGATTGATACATGATCCAAATCCGAAATGCTTTCTACGTCAGTGCCTTCGAATATTAAATCACCGGGCGAAACATTGATATCATGCTCTTCCATACTTCTTAATAGTCCGTGACTCTGTGCATAATCTGCCATTGCATTCAAGTCCATATATCCATCAGTATATCCATTTGCAGGCCCTTCTGAAAAATTAGCCCATTGCGTGCCACCATAATTTATTGGATATAAATGGTCAGGACTCCACGCCCACTGCGATATTTTGTTTTTTCCTTGTATGCCAGTTACGTAACGACTATCTTGATATCTTATTCCTTTTAATAGTGCCATTACAAATTGAGCACAGTGTATACAAGGTTTGCCGTCATAATCTTCATCTGTGCCCCATTTTTGACCATCATAAACATAGTATGGGTTATATGCCATAAGACCAGTGGAATGTTTTTGCTGATAAACTAAATTTGTCCCATTTGCATATCCTACATCAAAATATGTTTCAGCTACTGAAACTATTGCCCCAACGACATCAGTTAAAATTAAACCATTACGTAAATCCGTGATATTCGCTTTTAATGCAAGTGCATCTCCAACAGCTTTTGCGTCAGCAGGAAAATACTGTTTTGTTAAATCGGTGGTTGGCAACAACCATCTATACTTCAAGCTTGAAGTAGCAAAATAAAGCATTTCAGCGGATTGTATTTTTGTGAAATTAAAAACTCTAATGATTGATACATCCGCGACTTTCCCGCTGTTACTCGCTGCCGCAAGGCGTACCATATGAACATAATCCGTATCGCTCCATGATAATGGGAAATTTGCATTAAGTAATGCACTTTTAACATTACTAAATTGACACCATGTATAAGTATTCAAAGGCATAGTTGAAAAATCAACTTCTGTTACCCCGTCTTGTGTATATTTATAATACGCAATTGGATTTATTGTAAGCGTACCAGATCGGTTTGCTACTAAATCAGCCTTTATTGAACTTATTTCAGACGCGACTGCCTTGTTCTGAATGGCATGTGTGCTCGTCGGGTCGAGGGTCGCATCCACGACGATGCTCGCCGCGGCGGTCTGTGCATCGGAGGCACTCTGGGCGGCTGCATCAGCCGAAGCGGACGCGGCATCCGCGATAGCCTGGCAGTCTTCGACCACATCTGCGACGGCTTCCTCGGCGGCGGCCGCGGCGGCGGCCGCGGCGGCTTCCCGCGCCATCTCCGTGACAGCTTCGGACAGGATAATGATCGTCACGCCATCGTCGACGCTCCGCTCGATCTCGTTCGCGCGTCCGACGTACGCTTCGAACTGGCTTGACTTCTGAACGACGGCATTCCCGCTGTTGACCATGATGAGCTGACAGATCTTCCTGCCGGATCGTCCGATCATGGATGATGTCAGCGTCATGCTCAGCGTCGTTGTGTTCCCGCTGGTCGTCTTGGTCATGGCTCCGCAGTCAAGGTCATCGATGATCAGATTCACCGACGCGAAGGCGCTCAGGTCATCCTTGGTCTCGACGACCAGAGCTCTCGCCGCATGCTCGCCTTCAATGCCGACGAAGCCGTTGTCCTTGAGCCGTCCGTAGGGCATCTTCGCCGGCCTCACGATCGACTCGGTCATGATAAAAGAGTTGCTCATGTCTTAATCTCCTTCTGTTTAGTGTATCTTGGACAAGTCCTGTCTGATCTTACGTTCCACCTCGGTATTGGCCCAGCTCTCCACCGGGGCGATGTGCGGCATCGCTCTCGCCCTTCCGCCGCCCCGCAGGGCGTGTCCGAACTCAAGCAGGTGCGGAAGACCGGGAAGCCTGGAGTACAGTGTCGTCGTAACGGAGCCGAGCGAGCCGTTCTGGATTCTCCTCGACCAGCTCTCCGCATAGGAGCCGTATCTCCTCGGAGACGTTGACCTAAGTTTATCCTGCGCTTCTTTGCTGACGGATAGGATATCCTTTCGGACGGCCTTCTCAGCCTTCTCCCCGTACTCCCTCATATATCTCTCGATGACCTGCGGAAGCTGTTCCGGAGTACATGTCTCAGCCATATGACCACCTCCTTTAAGTCAGCGACAGGGAGAAGGCAAAGGCCACGGCGACAGCACTGTTGTTCACTCCGCCCCATCCGTCGCTCTTGGTTGCGGTGACGGTGATTCCTATCGCTCCCGGCGTGTATGTGTAGGTGACCCCCGTTGTCAGATTCTGCGCCAGATAGTTTCCCCGGTCCCTGACCGTAATTCCGGAAGGCGTGACCGTGCAGCCCCTGTTCAGGGCCCCCGGCAGCGGAATCGTGAACAGGATATTGTTCCCGCCTGATGTAAGCGTTCCGCACGCGTAGATCGTCTGGTCTGTATACGTGCCGTTCGGAAGACCCAGACTGATGACCGGGGTGCCGTTGACCTTCAGGACCGACTCTCCTCCACTGTCCGAAAGGGCTGACTGCATGCCGATGATGGTGTCTGCGATCGTAGCGACGCCGCCCAGCTCGACGGAGTCATACCTCTGCTTCAGCACGTTGTAGACTGTCTTGGTGACCTTCCGCTTCACATGAATCCCGAGCTGCGCGTAGTGAATCGTTACCCAGTCGCAGAGCTTGACCGCTTCGAGCGGAGCGTACTGCCTGTACTCCTCCGTCTGCCAGAGGGCAACGAAGTCGACGCCGAGCGCGACCTTCGGAGACGTCAGCTCAGTCTTGGCCAGATAGCTCTGTCCCCATGCTGTGACCTGTGCCCGTGTCGGTACGCTCTGAAAGTCTGCAGAGCAGTCGACCGGGACAACGTGCGGGTAAGCGTAGTCCGAAGCGTTCTCGTGCATAAGGACCTTCGGATCCGACAGCACAAGCACGTCCTGTCCGGACTCGTTCTGCCCGGAGTAGTACGGCATGATGCCCGTGATCAGCTCGCTCATGTCTTCCGTGTAGTCGACTTTGGTCAGATTTTTGCCGTATTGGATTCTGACGCCGCGGTCAGCTCCGCGTGCCCTGTGCAGGATGACGTTCCAGTTGTCGAACTCATACTCGCCGCCGTATCTGTCGAGGACAGAGCCTTCACTGCCGCCCAGCCAGCTCCGCAGGGAGCGCGGCGGGAACTTCGGGATGGCCTGACTTGCTGATGAAGCGATGTCCGAACTGAAGGAGAACGGGCACGGCTCGAGCGCCTTGGCCTTCAGCTTCTCCATCATGTCCTGCGGTCCCGTGACCGTCAGTGCCGCCGGGTCGACCGGGATATCTGACATCTGATAGGAGATGTGGTTCGCCTTGACCTGTATCTTCCCGTCCTCTGTAGTCTGGCAGGAGTAGATCCGGAAAGCCTGGCGTTTTCCACCATCGGAAGGGATCGCCACGACGATGCGGTCTTTCACGATGTCGTAGGCGGCCTTGCCGGAGAGCGGGTAGAACATCTCAAGCTCGTATGCCCCATTCCGCTCTTCTGTGACCGTGCATGACTCGGCGTCCGTCAGTCGGCAGAGTCCGAAAGTCGAGAAGTCCGTCGCGTTCTTTTCAAAAAGAATCGGTTTCATGCTCCCTCCTTAGATTCTGTACCAGTTCGGGCGAATGCGGATGGCAGACGTCAGATTCCCTTCCTCGCGTTTCTCCTCTGCGCCCATGAGCGTCTGGAACCTGTTCGCTCCTGGGACGATGTACGGGAAGTCCGAAAGCTCACGCGGGTTGCTGCATTCGATCGAGACGTTTCCGTTCTCATTGACCACGCTGCCGGCCGAGTCGTATGAGTAACAGTCCTCAAGCTCGCAGTCGATGATCAGGGTTGATGCGCTTGTATTCCCAACAGTGACCACGTAGTCGTTGATCTCAAATCGGACTGTCTCCGGGTCGTCGATCTCAATGATCGGTCTCGCCGGGTAGTTGGTCTCGTTGGTGATTAGAGCGCTCGATTTCTTGTATTCCTGATCCTCGTCGTCGTAGCCGTGACGTCCGATGTGATACTCGATCTTCAGATCGTCAAGGCTGGTGACGACGGCTTGACCTTCCTCAGCGCATACCGACCATCGCCTGTATGCGCCAGACATGGACGCCGACGACGCCGTGGTCATCGCTCCCGGATACAGCGTGATTCTTTTCACGTAAGTTCGATAGAGCCAGTACTCGCCCGCATCGTAATTTGTCATCATCTGCATATTGGCGTCGTATATAACGTTCGCGATTCCCACAGTCACATTGTGGTCACTAACATTTGTGACCCTGAGCTCAGTCGTGAGCATATGAGCATCCGCGTTCCTGATGTCGACCAGTGGAGTGGCAATAACACGGCTCTCCTCCAAATCGTTTGTCACGAACCCTTCCGGACTGACCTGATGATAGTATTCCGGTGGATCATGTTCAGTGTCGCTGTACGGCAGTCGGTCTCCCGCAGGATAGTAACCAGAGACCCACGCCATATAGGTCAGGTCGACGGCTTCCTCGCCGCTTGTCAGCCACTGCTGCGGTTTACAGTTAAATTTCAAGTCGAACTTGCCCGCGTGGTCTCGGAAGATTGTGTCCGGATCCAGAGGACCGTAGAACTCCGCCATCCGATAGACGCCGGGGTGACGGAGCTGGTCTTCGAATCTGTAATATCCGAGATGAGCATACAGCCAGTCGCAGAAGGCATCGAAGCGATCCGCGAAGCCGTGCTCTATCAGGCAGTGGTATTCGATTTCTACGTTATGCCACGAGCCGTTGTCGTGGATAAGGTCACCGGAGCGGCCGGGAACGTGGACAGCTTCCCTGTCGCGTTCCGGCTTAGCCCACGTGTCTGCTCCGTCGACGACGATGCCGTACTCGGCCTCGATGTCGACGCCGTCAAAGATCAGGCCCATACTCTCCCCTTTCTGTTAATTTCAGTCTGCATGCGGCGCATGACCGCGTCAGCGACCTGACGCTCGTCCATGCCCGGAGCCGCGTTGACTGTGATGCTGTTATTAATGACGGTCGTTCCGCCGCCTCCGAGATGCTGTTTCAGAGCATCCCATCCGACGATGAGCTCCCGCCCGGCCTCGCCGCCTGCGAGCGCCTTGTTCCCCATCGTTCCGAAGATCTGAGCGCCGTCGAGTAAGAACGGCACGTTCATGGCTTTTCTGTGCCAGTTCAGTGTGAAGTGAGGAGCACTCGGCGGATTCAGGGAGAAGCCCCCGGAAATGCCGATGCTCGGCACTTTCAGGTGCGGAAGTGACCACGAGAAGTTGAACGCGCTTCGCATATTGGAGATAGCCGTAGTAACAGCGTCCTTCGCCGCGTTGATCTTGTCCCGGATGCCGTTCTTAATCTGATCGAATTTTCCAAGAATAGTCGACGGAGCGACCGAACTCAGTTTTGTCTTGATGGCGTCGATCTTGGAAGACACCGCCGACCTGGCGTTTTCTATTTTCGTGGAGATGCCGCTCCTGATTTGTTCGAACTTCTGAGTGACTGTCGATCTCGCCAGTTCGACCTTGGATGCGATGTTGCTCCGCATCGACTCAAACTTCTGTTCCGCGCTGTCCGCCAACTGCGACGCCTTTGTCGTGACCGCCGTTTTTATCTCGTCCCACTTCTGGGAGATGATTGTCTTAGCGTTGGTGACCACATTCTGAACAGACTCACACGCGACCTGCCACGACTGCTGCAGCCACGCCCCGACTTCGGATGCCTTCTGCTTGATGGTGTCCCAGTTCTTGTAAAGCAGGACGCCTGCGGCTACCAGAGCCGCGATGACTCCGATGACAATCAGAACGGGACCTGAGACCGCCGCGATAGCTGCGCCCGCTCCTGCGAGGACGGGCTGCAGGGCTGCGATAGCCATAGTTATCTGAGACGCGAAGATCAGCGCCTTTCCTACAATAAGGAGGAGAGGGCCGATGGCGGCGATGACCGCCAGGATGACCGAGATGACCTGTCTCTGCCCCGGTGTGAGCTGATTCAGCTTGTCTGTGACATTCTGGATGATCTCGGTAACCTTTTCCACAGCGGGCGTCAAGGTCTCGCCGAAAGCGATGGCCAGTTCTCCGAGGGAGCTCTTAAGGACCGTGATTTTTCCGTTAAGATTGTCTTCCATGACGGAGGCCATCGTCTCAGCGGATCCACTGTACTCCTCGATGATCTCGTCGCCGTCAGCGAGCGCCTGAGACATGGTCTTAATGCTGCCGTCTGCCGTCTTTACGAAAGTGTCGGACGCGCCGTCAACCGCAGCTGTCAGCTTCTCGTAGTCCTCAGCGGAGGCATTGACCAGGGCGAGGAGTCCCGGCATGCCTCTCTGACCTGCCAGCATGGCCGCCGCCCTGGCCTTCTCGGCACCCTCCGCACCGTATGCCTGCGTGGTCAGCTCTTCGAGCTCCTTGTCGTACTGGCTCTGCGTAATGGTGCCATCCGCGAGGGCTGTGTCGAGCTGAGAGACCTTGGCATTAAACTCCTCGACGGGCATGTTGATCTGTCCGAAGCTGCTGCGGAGCTGATCCATGATCTCTCTGAAGGAATACATATTGCCTTCGGAGTCTGCCAGAGAGATGCCGAGGCGCTCCATGGCTGCCTGAGAATCCTTGGTGGGCTTGGCCATCCTCGTAAAGATGGCATTGAGCGATGTTCCCGCCTGAGACGACTTGATTCCCGCGTTAGCCATCAGGCCGAGCGCGATCGCCACATCCTCTGCGGAGTATCCGAGGGCTCCGGCTGTCGGCGCTGCGTACTTGAAGGACTCGCCCAGCATCGAGACGTTGGTGTTGGCGTTAGAGCTTGCCGACGCGAGGACGTCCGCGAAGTGACCGGAGTCCTCCGCTTTGAGTCCGAAGGCTGTCAGCGCATCCGTTACGATGTCGGATGTGGTCGCCAGGTCTTCTCCGGACGCCGCCGCAAGGTTAAGTATTCCCGGAAGGCCGGAGATCATCTGGTCTGCCTTCCAGCCAGCCATGGCCATGTAGCTCATGGCATCCGCTGACTCGGACGCGGAGAACTTTGTCGACATGCCCATCTCACGCGCCTTGTCCTTCAGCGCCTGCAGGTCGTCGCCCGTAGCTCCGGAGATGGCGGATACCTTGCTCATCGAGGATTCAAAGTCTGCAGAGGTCTTGACCGCCACCGCGCCGGCACCCACGATCGGGGCCGTGACGTAGGTCGAGAGCGTCTGCCCCGCTCCTGCGAGCGCGTCGCCGACTTCCTTCATCTTGGCTGCCGCGGCTTCGAGCTTCTGCTTCGAGACGGAGCCGAACTGCTTATACTCGTTCTCGAGCCCTTTGAGCTTTGCTTCGGTTTCGCCGATTTCCTGCTGGAGGGCGTCGTACTTATCCTGGCCGATCTGTTCCGGCGTGACCTGTTTGGCCGCGTCCTTGAGGATCTGCAGTCGTTCCTTTGTTGCCTGGATTGCGTTTTTCAGTTCCTTCTGTTTCTGAACGAGAAGGGTTGTGTTACTTGGGTCAAGTTTGAGGGCTTTGTTGATATCTTTGAGAGACCGTGAACTCGCCCGGACTTCCTTATCGACATAGCTGAGCGCCTTTTGGAGCTTGGTCGTGTCTCCTCCGATTTCGATTGTGATTCCTCTGATATTCCCGGCCATGGTCTACTCCTTAGAATTTGTCAAAGTCTTCCTGAGTGGCTACTGTGTCGTAGTGCGCGTCGTCGTTTGAAAGTTCTATCAGAATGTCAAAAATGGCTCCGATCGAGTAATCATCAAGGTCACTCGGCCGGAGCCCACACTGCACACATCTGAGCTCAAAAAGAGCTGTTGTGAATTTTCTCTCAGTCGGACGACGCTTTACACGTTTTTTTCTACTGCGATGGACGCATTGCTCGACGTCCAGAGTTCGAAGATGTCCGCGACTGACTGCATCAGCGGAAACATCGGGAACTGGTCGATCCAGTCTTCGACCGTGGAAGGAAAGTCTTTCAGACGACCTTCCGCCATGGCGGCGTGATAAGCCATGACATAAGCCATGTCATAAAAGCTGTCCATGGTCTCCGCGGAGACCTGCTCGTTCGTCTCTGTCGCCTCCGCCTGCGCATCCGTAAAGGTCTGCATGTCAAGCAGCATGTCCCTGTTGATAAGATCTCTGTAGATCCGCGGCGTCCGTCCTGTGCATCGGAAGGTCTCTTTGATGCCTCCGATATCGATAGTCTTTGTGATCATATTTCCTGCGCCTCTCTTTCTTTAGCCTTCGCTCGCTGCTGCAGCGACTGTCGGAATAACGACCGCCGAGAAGAAGTTCTCATAAGAAGTGTCGCCCTGGCAGCACTTCGCCTTGACGACGTTGTCGGTCGGGCGGGCTGTCGCTGTGAGGCTGAGCGTCTCTGTGACCGGCTCGATCGATGTGTCCGTTGTCTGAGATGCAACAGACGGGCGAGTCGCCTTGCAGTGATACATGACGTGGCGAACTTTCTTTTTGTCGCCGTCGAACTCGAAGAGCAGCGCGAAGTATTTCGGCTGCGCGTCAGCGACCTCATACTGCAGTCCGGTCGTTGCGTCTGTCTCCTCACCCATGACGTCCGTCAGGAAGCTGTCCGGGATGCGGGCGGCTTCGAAGTCGCCGCTGTAGCCGTTGTTGGAGACGGATACAAAGTAATCTGTGTTGTCCGCTCTGAAGACATTGGAGTCGCCTTCCGCCTTAAGGGAGAGGTTGACCGCGCCGGGGATCGCCACCGGCGTGCTGTATGTGTCGGCGTCCTCGTCGTAGAGAGCGTAGTAAACATTCTTAAGGCCGTACTTGACCTTATTCGTATTAGCCATAAGCTACCTCCATCCGATAGAGCACCTCGTACATTCGCTCCGTGGCGATCCATACTTCGCTCTTTTCGTAAAAAAATCCGTGCTCTTTGAGCACGGTCTCAACTTGCAGTTCAAGCGCCGGGCTCTTAACGTCTGTGTAGAGCTCGACGTGCAGAGCCGATGCGGAGAAGTACATTCCGTCATCAGCTCCAAAGGGATTTGTCTCGGGCATAAGCCAGACAATAAAGGGCGGGTCGACTGCGTCTTCTGTTCCGAAGTGGTCATACGCGCAGGGAAGGTCGATCTCGTGGATCATCGCCTTGATCTCGGCATAGGTCATTGTCATTCCTCAGCCCTCCTTTTCCGGAGCGCCGCGTGAATCTTGAGCGACTGTCCCTTGTCTGCCATGCGGTCGATGTACTTGATATCGTAGATCTGTCCGTCCAGGACAGCCCGGAAGCCCTGCGGCTTGATTGCGCGGGTCTCACTGCAGGAGCGGACCGTAAAGCTCACGCTCTCGCCCGGAGTCGTAGATGCATCGCCGTCAAGCTCGCTCCCTGTGGATGTCAACATCGTCGCCCAGCACGCGTAATAGACCGACCAGCGGGTGATCCTGTTGTCGTACTCGTCGCTGACCGTTTCAGAACGCTCGAAGACGATCCTTGTCCGAAGCTCGTTAATCCTCATCAGAACCTCGCCTCCCTTGATCCGAAAAGGAGGCTCCTGAGGTCGAGCATAAGCTGGTGATGATTGGCTTCCTCTCTGTGTTCGTAGAGATAGCCGAGAGCGTAGTACGTGGCGATGCGGATATCCGCTGTCACGTTCTTCTCTTCATCATCCAGGTTCGCTTCCGTCAGCCTCGCCGCATCGAGAGCCAGTTTCTGAGCGCTCTCCGTCAGCTGATCTATTAGATAATCTTCGTCGCTGGAGTCCACGCGCAAATAAACTTTAGCTTCTTCAGTCGTGATGAGCGTCATGCTGCCTCCTTTCCGTTAATAAGGGAGACGGGCCCCGGAGGACCCGCCATTATAGGCTGCGATGACGATCAGGCTGTCAGCGTGAGGATCTGCACAGCTTCCTTCAGTGTCAGGATGCCGTCGACGCGCTCCTTGCAGACGAAGCCGACCATGCCGTTGCCCGCGAAGAGCTCCTTCAGCTCCTGGAAGGATCTCACGCCGCGGTCGCCGATGTTGTAGAACTTGAAATCGCCGTATGCGATGCCCGTTGTCGGAGCATAAGCGGAGGTCTCAAGGTTGTAACCGCAGAGCTTATCCGGCTCGCCTGCCTGGTATGCCGGCTGCCACAGGTAGAAGCCGTTCGGGTCTTTGAACTTGCGGACCTTTGCGACATTGATGTCGTTCATGATGAAGGTCGCGTTCTTGCGATACGGTCTCTTCAGGGAATAGATGAGGTCGATGATGTTGTCGGCTGTCAGGGAAGCCGCAGCGACGGAAGCGGAGGCTGTGCCGCCGTTCGTAGCATCGAAGACACCGGTCGGCTTGCCGGAGCCGTTACCTGTGAGGAAGGCTTCCTCTTCAGCGTTGCCGAGAGCATCAGCGAACATAACCGGGAGACGGCCGCTGAGGTTGTAAGCGTTGTCATAGAGGAGCTCCTCTGTGATTTTGACCGCTACGTGCAGTTTGTGAGCGTCGAGGATCTTCTGTCCGAATGTCGGATCATTAGACCATGTGAGAGCCTCGCCCTCATCGACCCATGCGGCTGCCGGCTTTGTGGCAACGACCGGGATCTTATGCTCGCCTGTTGTCGGGATGACCGTTGCGAGACGGCGCATGATGTTCTCGCCCTCAAGGGCTTCGATGAGGCGTGCATCCCACTCTTCCGGCACGAGATATCCACCGTTGCCGTCGGTTCCCTCTTCAAGGACGTCGGAGACCTTTTTGAAGTTGGATCTCAGGGCTGTGATGAATGCCTGCTCGTACTTGGAGGACGCGCGGCCTTTCTTCTCTTCCGGAGCGCCCGGTCTGCCGAGCAGCGGGCTGCCTACCGGCTGATCCATCTGGCGGCCGAGGTCTTCGATTCTCTCCATTCTCTGAATGGATGCTGTCAGCTCGTTGATCTCCGTCTCCATGCGCTCATACTGTCCAGAGTCTTCGCCGGAGAGGCATCCGTTCTGCATTGTGTGCGTGTCGAGGAAATGCTTTGCCTCTTCCCACGCTGTAGCTCTTTTCGCGTAAAGTTCTTTAAGAGTCATAGTGTTTTCTCCTTCTTACTTAAAACTGATTTTTGATGTTCTGCAGGCGCTGCATTAACGCAGCGGCGCTGGTAAGGTCTTCAGTGACTTCCGGCTCTGCGGCCGGGGCTTTCGGCTCTGCGAGCTTCGAGAGCTTGTTGGTGACTGTCCGGATGTACGCGGCGGCCGCGAACATGTGCGAGCTGTTGCTCAGCTGCTTCTCTTCGTCCGGGTCATCTTCGTCCGGCTCTTCGAGCTCTTTTTCGGGCTCTTCGTCCGGATCCGCGTTCTTCCTGGTCATCATGCCGTCGCAGAAGCCGAGCTTGATGGCCTGCTTGGCATCCATCCAGGTCTCGTCATCGACCATCTGAACGAGCTTTGCGTGGCTCAGCCCGGTCTTGAGCTGGTAGGCGTTGATGAGCGTCTCACGGACAGAATCGAGGACGTCGATTGCCTTCTGCATGTCGTCCCTGTCTCCCCACGCGAGCGTGGAGGGGTTGTGGATCATCAGCATGCCCGTCGGACTGATCAGAACAGTGTCTCCGGCCATCGCGATGACGGAAGCAGCGGAGGCCGCCAGGCTGTCAATCTTGACTGTAACCTTGCCCGGATACTCCCGGAGCATGTTGTAGATCTGCGCAGCCGCGAAGCAGTCGCCGCCAGGGCTGTTGATCCAGACGACGATGTCGCCTTTGCCCGCGTTCAGATCCTTCTTAAAGGCGGACGGAGTGACTTCGTCGCCCCACCAGGACTCCTCAGCGATAGCGCCGTTGAGTTCAAGGATTCTTTCCTCCGATGTCTCGCCTGCGTCGTCCCTGACGGTGCGTTTGATCCAGTTCCAAAACTTATTCATCAGCTTTCCTCCTTTCTGCCCTTCTGCCCGGCAAAGATGCCGGCGTCCGCGAGCTTAGTCATGTTACCGTTGATGAGGTAGAGGTTGCCGCCCTCTTCCTCCGGGATGAGGTCCTGATTTTCGAGGTTTCGGATGTCATTTGCGGACATCCAGCCATTCTGGCGAGCGACCGCGTAGCCGTTCATGCGGCTCAGGTAGTCGCCGCGGAGCAGTCCGTCGACGTTGAATCGCGCGTAATACTTGCGCCGCTCGTCCTCTCTGAGGAGCGCCCGCTGAATCGCCTGCTCCCATTTGCAGATCCACGTATTGAGCGTATACTTCACAAAATCGATACTCTGGTGCTCAATGTTGCTGAAAGTCGCGTGCTCAAGGTCTCCGATCATATGCGGAGGCACTCTGTACAGCCGCGCGATCTCCGCAGTCTGGAACTTCCTTGTTTCCAGGAACTGCGCCTGCTCCGGAGGGATGCTGATCGGCGTGTACTTCATGCCTTCTTCGAGGACGGCCACCTTGTTGGCATTAGCGCTTCCTCTGAATGCCTGATTCCATGCATCCCTGACCTTCGCCGGGTCCTTAAGCGTTCCCGGATGTTCAAGGACAGCTCCGGGAGCTGCTCCGTTTCCGAAGAATGAGGCTCCGTACTTCTCGCAGGCTAGCGCCATGCCGATGCTGTTCCGCGCCATGTCAATCGGGCTGTACCCGACGAGACCGTCGAAGCCAAGGCCGTGGACGTGGAACACATCGTCCGGATCAAGCGTGACGATCGTGTCCTTCATCGTGTTCGCCTCGTCAACCCTGTGGTTGTAGTAGTAGACGAGACGGCCTGTCTTCTGGTCTCTGTCGACGCGCATGCGGTCAGGCTGGAGCGGATACAGGGCGACGACGTCGCCGCGTCCATTCCGGATAATCTGCGCGTAGGCGTTGCCCCAGAGGAGCAGGTGAACCATCAGGACTTCGCGGAAGTCGAAGGCCGTCATCTCCGGGTTCGGCTGGTCGTGCAGGAGCTTATAGAGCCTGTGGTTGTATGCCTTGACGTGCCTGCCGTCTTCCTTGAGCTCATAGAGGCTCAGCGGCAGACATGCGATCGACTCCGACAGGAGTCTCACGCAGGCGTAGACCGCCATCAGCTGCGCCGCCCTGGTCGGCGTGACCACCTCTCCGGATGGAGTCATGCGGCTTCCGAAGCTGTACGCTCCGCCCGCCGTAGCATCCCTGACCGGCTCGGCTCTCGCCTTTCCTGTCGGAAACAAAGCTCCTAATCTCATGGCTTATGCCCTCCTTTTTTAGAAAACAAAAAGACCGCGGGAGTCGTAGACGCTTCCACGGTCCTCTTCCGCGTGCCTTATGGCGCGGTCGACTGCCATGATGAGCGCTACGGCGCCATCGATCTTCTCTGTCGATTTGTCTTTATCCGGTTTTATATTTCCCGCAGGGTCTCGTTTCATAACGACGTTCTGGATCATCCATTTGAGGACCGGATTTCCGCCGTGGCGGATCTTCCCGGCCATCAGGAGCTTGTATGTCTCCTTTGCGGCAGGGCTCATGTCCTTAAAGCCCTGTCCGAATGGGACTGTGACGAGCCCTTCGGCGTCGAGGTCCTGCATGATCTGCGTCGCGTTCCATCGGTCGTATGCGATCTCGGCGATCTTGTACGTCTCAGCGAGGTCGTGCAGGATGAAGTGCTCGATCGCCCGGTAGTCAATAACGTTTCCTTCCGTCACGAACACATATCCCTGCTTTTCCCATACATCATAAGGGACGTGGTCGCGCCTGACCCGAAGGTCGAGCGTGTCTTCCGGGAGCCAGAAGAACGGAAGAACGATGTGTTCCCCGTCTTCCTCGTCCGGAGGGAAGTCAAGCACGCAGGCCGTGATGTCCGAAGTGCTTGAGAAATCCACACCTGCGTAGCAGCGGCGGCCTCTCAGCGACGAAACATCGATCGGTTTGTTTCCGAGGTCGTAAATATGCTCCGGAACCCATAGAACTTTCATGTTCCCCCACATATTCAGGCGGAGCTGTTTGAAGTTTGCCTCCTCGGCCGGGTTGTTGATTGCCTTCTGGAAGTGACTCCGGACACGTTCGAGCGGGATCGTCACGCCGAGCGAAGGGTTCGCCCGCTTCCAGTTCTCCTCGTCTCTCCAGTCTTCGTTGTCTTTGAGACCGTAGAGCACCGGATAGAAGGTCGGGTCGTTCCTACGTCCGGAGAGAATGTCTTCGGCGATTGCGTGCTGTTCATAACAGATGCTGTTCTTATCGTTTCCCGCTGTGGTGATGATGAAGAACAGCGGCTGCATTCTGGCGTCACCGGATCCGGAGGTCAGAACATCGAAGAGCTTCCTGTTCGGCTGCGCGTGGAGCTCGTCGAAGATCAGCCCGGAGACGTTGATTCCGTGCTTCGTGCCGACTTCGGCGCTCAGAACCTGATAGAAACCTGCGTTTCCGTAGTTGACCATGCGCTTCATGGATTCTGAAGAGTTAGATCTTCGCTTAAGCGCCGGACACATCTGGCGCATCTCCTCGGCGACCTTGAAAACGATGGACGCCTGGCTGCGGTCAGCCGCAGCCCCGTAGACTTCCGGAGCGTTCTCCCCGTCATCGAATAAGAGTTTCAGCGCGATCGCTGCGCCGAGGTCTGACTTTCCGTTCTTCTTCGGGACCTCAACGTATGCTATCTGGAACTGCCTGTATCCGTCTTCTTTAACGACTCCGAAGATGTCTCGGACGATCTGCTCCTGCCACGGCAGAAGGATGAACGGCTTTCCTCTCCAGATACCCTTTGTGTGTTTCAGCATCTGAATGAAGTTGACCGCCCTGTCCGCCTTAGCTTTGTCGTAGTGGCTCGTCGGAAGCATCAGGGGTGTAGGTTTGTATTCCCATGCCATTTATACATCACCCTTCCCTGAGGAGCGCTTCCATCGGATCACCGCTGAAGTTCTCTCCCGGATCTGTCGTTGCGACGATGCGGCTCCGGGACGATGGCGTCAGTCCGAACTCGGATGCGAAGCGGAGCATATCACGCCGCGCCGCCTCAGAAACTCTGAGATATGGAGAGTGCTGCACCTTGCCCTTGGAATCTTCGAAGGCGGGGCCGTTCTCCGTCAGATTTTCCTCAGCCTCCTTCCATCTGGCGTAGTTCTGGCAGTAGCCTGCGAAGGCTGCCATATCTGCCCCGGTGAGCACTCCCATCTGAATGAGTGGCCCGGCTAAGCGCTTCCACTCCAGGGCGGCCTCGGGGAGAAGCCAGTCCGGACAGTCCGGAACCTGTATCTCTGATGTGGGTTTAGGCTCGTAAACATTAAGATGCCGCTGTCCGGGGTTCCCCTCGAGCACCTTAAGAGCCGTCGGTTTTGGTTTTCGTCCTCTCTGTGCCATAGATCCACCTCCTGACTGACGGCAACAAAAAGAGGACTGTTTCCAGTCCTCCGAGTTTACATAATATTTTGTGTTTTTCTGCGGAACATATGTTCGTTTCCACCCTCTTATAGTCTGAAAAGAAGGCTCTGCTGACCCGCTATTCAGACTCAATCCCGGAAACTCCACATTTCGCAGAAATGTGTGCGAAGCTGGGCGCCGGTCTTGAAAAATTCGGCCTGCAGAGATTCGACCCGCCCCTCCCCGTCGGGAAAAATCCGCGAAGAAGAAAAATTTTTTATTTTTATTTTTTTCTAAAAGGTATAGGTGGGGTTGGAGTCCTCTCTTCCTGTTTTCTCGTCGTGACACGGCTTGCACAGCGGCTGCCAGTTGCTTCGATCCCAGAAGAGTCTCTGGTCTCCGCGATGCGGCGTAATGTGGTCGACCACGGTCGCCTTGGTGTACTGCGGCGGGTCTTTCTTCAAACACTCGGCACACAGCACATGCGTCCGAAGGTAGCGCTTGCTCTCCACCTGCCACTTGTATGTATAACCTCTGGCGTTCGCTGATCGCGTAGCTTCCGGATGCAATTGCTTATGCTTCTCGCAGTAGCTCTGCCCGTACGGCACGAGGGCGGCGCAGCCGGGATGCTTGCAGGGTACGTTCGGTCTTCTCGGCATAACCGCCTCCATGTCATACGTGCTGCTAAAGAAATAAAGAAAGGAGGATATCATAGGCAGCTAACGCTGCATGATCTCTTCTCGTTCATCCTGCGCAGTGAGCCGGACGCCAGGATGATACGGCCGGCCCGCCTGCAGGCACAGGAAATACAAAGAGCGCTGAGCCTTCCGGCCCCGCGCTCCTATACAGCCTAATGATAACGCACCGCCGCAGTCTAAGTCGAGATGCACTTTAGTATCACTTGAGTATCACATTAGTATCACGATATCTGATCGCTCCGGGCATCGAAGAGAGAGTACATATGCTCGAGGCCGTCGATGGCGTTCTGTCTTTCCCTCTGAAGAGTACGGCGCGAGATGCCGAGCTCCTGCATCGTTGTCTCCCAGTCGTCACCGTTCTTGACCAGATGCCTGACTATCTCCGCCTGTCTGGTGGGGAGCAGCGCCACCGCGTAATCGAAGAGGCGGAGCTCGTCGACCAGGCTGCAGATCTTCCGGGTGATGAGCCCGACCATATCCTTGTTGAGTCTCTCCTGCTGGTCGCGGAAGTACATGGCGATGGTCGCCGTCTTGTCCGATATGCCTGAGCTCTGCACGTACTCGCCCTCGGGCGAGGAGAAGACCATTGTCTCTATGACCTCCGCATCTGAGATGCAGGTCATATCCATCAGCCTCTGTCTCAGGAGCTTGATATCTCTCTCCTTGTTGCGGTACTCTCTGAACATCGTCTCGATCCTCTTGCTCATCGTGTCTCCTTATGCGTGATGCGTGCGTCTTGCCATGCCTGTATATTCCCTGATCAGATTATCTCCCCATACCTGTGATAGGTTATCCTTCATGAACAGCGGGAGGTGTGAGAACTTGTTGTGCCTCGCCTCTACGATCTCCTCGATCCATTCCCTCTCCGGAGTGACCTTGCCCGGATGGTTCCCTGTCTCCGCTCCGATGATAACCCATTCGAAGCACTGGAGGCGGATAGCTCTGGGCGTTGTCATCTCGATCCGTCCCCGGAGCGGTTCGATGCTGAGGAAGCTGTTGTTGATGAAGTGCAGTCCCTTTTTCATCGCGTCGGTGCATTCGTCGAATGATCTCTGGTCTGTGACGGTACATCCGAAGAACATGTTCTGGTCTGCAGGAAGGATACCTTCATCGTTTAGTTTACCATAACGCTTGGGGTTTTTGGTAAGGAATAAGTATGTGTGCTGCGGAGCCTGCCTGCAGGCGCGGAACACTCTGGTGATCCATTCATCCGGGACCCAGTCCCCGAAGAGGTCTGCCATGCTGCAGACGAAGATCGTCCTGCCTTCCTTCTTCGGTCCCGCGTAATCGCTGAGCTTGTACTCGTAGAAAGTCGGGTCGAATCCGAAGGGATAGACCAGCTTCTTGCCCTTGCTCTTCACGGGCTCCGCCAGCTCGTGAAGCTCGCCGGTTCCTTTATCTCCGAAGCGGTTGGTCATGCTCCTGGCGTAGCAGTAATGGCATCCGTGCCGGCAGCCTGTCACCGGGTTCCATGTGTCGTCGCACCAGTCAATCTTACTCTTTGCCATGCTTCTTCCCTCCGTCTCTCAGATACTTGTCCTTCAGTGCGCTGACCTTAGTTTCTATCTCCCGCCCGAGTCTCCGGTTCTCCTCCAACATCTTCGCTATCTTCGAATCTGTCGCTGTCCTGTGCTCATGCTCCATCGTGGCGAGGATCTTCTGGATGTACGCCTTCCTGGCGCGGATCATCTTTCGCGTCGCTTTGTCTGTAACGATGTAGGGGAACTTGGCCCCGCACTTCGGGCAGACGATCGACTCGATCAGGATGACGTCGCCGCCTACCTTCTTCTTATCCTTGGACATCGTATAGTTCCCGTCGGCGGTGATGTCCGCCCCGCACATGTCACACTCAACCGTCTGTCCGAACTTCATGTTCCGCCTCCTGTGTATTGAGTGTCAGCTCCCCGGCGATGGCGCTGTAGCCTGCCATGTCCACGAAGCTGTCCGCCTTCGGTCGTCCGCTCTTTACCCGACTTACCTTGAGCAGTACCATCATCAGCGCCACGTCGCCGGCCGATATCTTAGTCTGCAGGTAATCGCTCCACAGCTGCGCCGTCAGCCTGAGGTTGTCTCCGGGGCTTCCGTACTCTTCCTCGCGGTCACAGCACACGGCGCCGATGGCTGCGTAGAGGATGCGGCCTCTCTCTGTCTCGAAGAAGGGCGACTCCTCCGGCTCTGCCACCTCGTCCGAAGGCGTGAGCAGCTCGTCGAGCTTCAGCCCCATGCAGGCGGCGACCGCCTCGTACTCATCGTAGACGAGGACCTGCGAGCCGCGGAGCATGCGCTGCAGTCTTACTTCGTTGATGCCCGCGCGCTCGGCCAGCTCCGCAATCGACGCGTCGGGGCTCGCCTCCGTTATCTTGCTCCACTGCTCCGAGAGCTTGTCATTGATCAGTCCGCACTCCATCGTGCTGAGGATATGTGTACGCTTCTCGATCATTCAGATACCTCCTTCCCGTGTGCCCGCATGATATTGGCTCTTCCGCTCTTGATCAGCTTATTCATCTCAATCGGGTCGCTCTTCCTGCCCGCGTCGTAGGTGGAGCGCGCCACCGCATCCAGGATGCCTGCGGACACTCTGGCCTCGAGGTCGTGGCGTGTGCGGATGTCCTTGATCTGCTTCTGAGTAAGGATGTAGTTGGCGCCGATCATCTCGTCGAGGATCATGTCGATTGTTCCGGTCTGCGTCTCCGCCTCATCGCCTCCGGTGATGAGAGTCTCGGCAATATAATCTCCGTGCTCCACTACTGCGAGTCCGAAGCTGTACGCCGTCTTGTAATCCCATCCTTCCTGCTCCTGCATGTGCAGGCATATCCTGTTGACCTTACGTAATTCGGTTGCGTTCATACACTGTTCTCCTTTAATAGATTTTGTCCTTCTGATCCTTGCGCTTCCGGAAGTCGACCGCCAGGTCTTTAGAATCGAGGTTGACCACGACGCCCGCTTCCTTGTCCAATGTTTCAATAATCTCATCTAATGACGAGCCGCCCGCCTCGACGCCCTTGCCGATCTCGACGATGTATCTGATGTAGGCGTCCACAAATCTCGGAAGGCGCTTAATACCGCCCCACTTGAACTCGCCCCAGAGCGTCGCCATCGAGATGACCATGGCGACCTTGTACGCCAGATAGACCGATTCTCTGTTGTCGTGCTCCACTTCCTTCGCTGTCCGGAGGGTAACTATGTCCCGCTGTCTCCGGAGGTGCAGCTCATCGTCGATCGCCTTGGCCGGGTCTTTCCCTTCGCTCTGCGCCTTCAGCGCGATCTGGTAGGCGAAGGCCATGCCCTGATCCCTGCCTTCCTGCAATACGTTTAACTTTGCCATAATGTATCTCCTGTGCCTGTGCCGTTATCCTGTCTTCAGAGTGTGCATGCGCCTGAGGTAGGAGGCGCACTTCGGGCAGTAGTCCTTCAGCTTACCGTCTGCTCCCTTGCATCTCGCCCAGCCGCCGAAGCGGGCGTCCACCGTCCGATGGAAGGGAACCTCGTCCACTGTCCGCCTCGTCCTCAGGACAGCTCCGCAGCCGTCGCAGTGGAGCGACAGCATGGTCGGCGCTCCGCAGTAGGGGCCTGTGTATCCGTAGGTGCTCATTTGGGCTCCTCCTTCTCTCCGGCTCTTGCGTTCCAGTGCTCGAACGGGTTATATTCGGGCACGCTATCGTAAAATACTCCGTCTGCCATGAACGTGTTCACCGTCGGGGAGAACGTGATTTCCGCTCCGCATCTGCCGCACTTCACATTCAGCTCGACGGGTATCGACTTCATCGTGCGTGCGTTGTATTTCGATAAGCAGTCGACAGTGATCTTCTCGTTCCCGCAGAACGGACAGGGCTTCAGCTCCCTGGCTGGTTCCTGGTTTTCGATGTGGCTCATCTGAAATCCATAGTGGTCAGATCCGTCTTTTAAATTTCCCATTGCATTCCTCCTATGCGGCGACCCGCCGGAGCAGGCCGCCATGAATCCGATATGCCGTTAATCGTAGTCGTCGTCCGTCAGATCCGCCGCAGGTCTTCCGAGGAAGTACCAGAGCCCGTTGTGATAGGGCTCGCCGCCGTGGTTCTCCGGTTTGTATCGATACTTGGAGTGACAGTAATTACTTCCGGGGCAACTATTGCAGTCCGAGTGTTCGCAGAGGATCTGAGATAGATCTTCTCTTGATGATGTGTGAATCAGGTCGTAGATTGTCTTAGCCATCAGAACTTCCCTCCATTACAATCTCCTCATCCGTGTATCGTTCCGGATGCAGCTTCTTCTCCTGAAAGGGGATAGTGTGGAACTTATCAAGATACGCGTCGCACTCTTTGTCGTGCGGACACCAGTCGCACATAGGTCTTTCGCGGCTGGTGCAGAAATCAATCAATTCCCTCTGCTTCATCCTCGTCCTCCTTCGCCACCATGACAGCCCTGCCGATCCGCTCGATGCCTGAGCCGTCGTCGAAGATATACGCCGTGCCCTGCATCGGTGCCGGCACGCCGACCATATATCTCTTCCTGTCTCCGCAGTCCTTAATCTCGGTTACGATGCCGAGGCATCCGATCCACTTGTGACCTTCGATGAACTGCACCACGTCGCCCTTATGAATTGTCTGCGCCATCTTCTTCCTCCGTTTCTGCCTGCATCGCCTCCAAGGCTTTTGTAACTTCCTTCATGGTTTCTGAAAATGTGAAGCATACTCTGTAGAAGCTCAACCGATACTCGGTCTCCATTTCCCTCATGCGGTCTCTGAATACAAGGTAAATAACCGCAGCAGTGAAAAGATATACAGCGATAATAACGAATACATAAAAGTCAGTCGTCATGATTACCCTCCTATTCCTTCATCCTGTCGTCTGCCTTCGACGCGATCCGCGCCGCCGACCAGAAGAACAGTGCATCTATAATTTCGATAATAGCTATTACGATCATCATCCGACCCTCTTTAAGATAAACAGTCCATACCCGCCGCTTGCAAATGCCTTGCCTGACTTGGCGTTAGGAAATTTAAGAATTATTCCGCCTGTGCGTTTATCCGTTCCGACCTTGGTGATTTTGTATCTCTGAGCCGGACTGTTCCAGTGCTCATACATCGTACCGAATTCCCCGAAGATTTCTTCCTGACGATAGAATCCTTTGCTTGTGTAAGTTATCGCTCTCCCCATAAATGCGTTGCTCCAGTATGGCAACGGGTCTTCGTTTGTAATCGTATAGGTCGATGTGGTCACATATCCGAGCTGATAGTCGTAAGCCCGGTTACTGATATGCCATATCTGATGTTTAGATTCCGCTGTAGATGCTACGTACTTTTTCAAGCCCATCCATCCGTTGGCATCGGGAGTTGCGACATAGCCGGGAATCTTGGTCGTGCTTGACTTCGGAAACTCGACCGCTTCAAGTATGTACTCGCCTTCCGGCACGATTTCGGAAATGCTCTTGACGTACTTACCTGTGGCAGCTTCCGTGTTGACCGCACAAGCCAGTCCGAGAATGATGATGATAAATGCTCCAATGATAAGTGATTTAATATTTTTCATGTTCGTTCTCCTTTGTTATTTTGTTGATATTGTCATTCTTGCTCCGCAGTTCGGGCAATAGTTAGATGCATACATGCTAATAACATTGCAATGCGTACACATCAACGCTCTGGGTCTGCCACCCATTATTCCATCAAAGATATGCTCTCTCCATTCCCCTGTACTGCGTTTCGCATCTTCACACGGTTTCAGTCTATTTATATGCATATCTGATATGTACCACCACGGAGCATCAACACATTTATAAAAGGCATGTCCATCTTCTAACATTGACGGCACATCTTCAATTTCAATGATGTATTTAGCCATCCTGTTCACCTCTCATATCAGCGCCGCAGTTCGGACAGTAGTTCCATGATTTCTTGCCCGTTTGCTTGCATAAAGAACACCGTTGCCACCTGTAACCATCGGACCACTCGCCCTTCTTCCGTTCCGGCTGTGCGGATGGCAACTGTTCGGAATTTCCGAACACCTCAAGTGTCGTTATAGCCATATGAAAAGCGGTTTTTCCCTCATCATTCAATTCGCAATAATCATCCAGACTTTGCTCTAAGCCTTTCAGCAAGTCTATCGCCTGTATGTTGGTCATCTTTCCCGCCTTTCTTCATATGGTTCTGGTAGTGGCATCCATGCGATAATATATTCACTGCACACTTCTTCACCTGCGTTCAAGAAGTCCTCGCCATCAAAATAGTGTTTTGCCACATATGGATTGTTTTTTGTCCTGTCTGGGTTGATGCTTGAATATCTTGTTACAAGACACGGATACAAATATCCTAT
>Ga0326511_10000210_pt1 | contig 48826 bp, 36 predicted proteins | sample 0_2496_0518_D_FD_203701 | JGI IMG/M metagenome (GOLD analysis project Ga0326511, IMG submission 203701) | Bovine rumen microbial communities from UC Davis, California, United States - 0_2496_0518 | ecosystem: Host-associated > Mammals > Digestive system > Stomach > Rumen | place: USA... | reverse complement strand
GGAACTGGAGCGGAGGGGTAACCCATCCCTACTCATGGCATCAGATGCAGCAGAACTTATGGACAATGGTAACGGCAATGGGCGGCTACGACCAGTTTTTGTGCGGTGCCTTCTGGTTTTTCCGAGGTCTGTTAGTTGCCAGTATCGCATACCTTATTATATATAAGGGACTCAACGCACTTATTGAAAAGTCATCAAGATTAGCACCTCATAAAGAACTCATCGTCCCCATAGGAGTCTGTGTCACCATGTTATTACTTGCCGCATGGAAAACATCAGAGGGACTTCGTATCATCACACTCATCCAAGGTGGCTACCGGGAGATCATGGGTACCTTCTTCTTCGGATGTGGGTTTCTGTTCCGCAAATGGGAACAACATTACACAGTGACCTGGTGGATGACGGTCGCCTTTGCCCTGATTGTCTATCTGTTCTCTACATATCTGACAGCTAACATGAACTGGCGCTCCTCGTTCATCCAGTTTATCTCCCTACCCGTCCCAGCCATCTGCGGTTTCCTCATGACTTATAATATTGCCCATTATTTAGACAAGCATGAGGGAAGGGGCAAGCGTTTTCTTGTTTACTGTGGTGACAACACGCTACCCATCTTTGTCTTCCATATCATCAGCTACAAACTGGTGAGTCTGTTAAAGATATGGTATTATGACCTGGACTTTGCCCAGATAGGCTGCCACATGGTCATCCACGACTATGCCAAGGAAGACTGTTTCTGGATACTCTATACGATTGCGGGAGTGGGTATTCCACTCGGATGGACATGGTGCTATCACCGTCTCAAGACAAGACTGCTGCCTCCATCAGTTTGATCTGTGTGTCGCTTATACCATAGCTCTCCAATAACTGGTAGTCAAACAACAGGAAACTCCCATCTTCCCCATTGGAGTCCGCATACTTCCTGAAGCAATTGACAGCCTCATCTATCCTGCCAGAGAACCAGCAGCAATAGGCATAATTATGCCAGTCGTCAATCAATGGATTCTCCACAGCGGTAAGCTTCTGATAGATGTTGTCAGCCTGTTCCAGTTGATGATTACAAAGAAGTGCCCACCCCAGAACACGGTTCACACGCTCATTGTCAGGTTGTTCATAATTCAACCGGTACAATAGTTTCAGAGCCTCTTCGAAATCCTCTGTATTAACAAGGCAGACCGCCTTATTCAACAGATAGGTGGCGTTATCAGGATGTAGCAACAATAATTCATCATAGGTGTCCAGCGCCTCATCAAAAATGCCCAACTCATACAACTTTCGTGCCTTCCCCCTCAAGGCAATCTCATTCTGAGGGTCCATCTCTAAGGCAAGATCATATAGCTCATTCCATATATAATATTGTATGGAGCGATGGTCGTCACTATACGAGTCCAGCAAGCGCATGGCAGGCTCTTTCATCTTCTTGCGTTTTAACAACCGGACGACTTGGTCTTTATAGGGCTCCAGGGGAGAACCTTTAAAAAGCCACAGACTGAAGAACTCACAGGCACCCAGATCAACAGAAGTGGTATTAAAGGGATTCACAAACTCATTACGACTTGGATACAGACGATAGAAACGATAAAGATCCATCAGATAGGCACGCCGGATAAAGGCTGTCGTATTCAACTCATCGACAGGAACCTCCCCCATCGTTGCCTCGCCCCGCTCCATCATCTTTCGAAGACTCTCCGGGATATGTTCAAGAACCTGCTGGAAGGCAATGATGAACGAATACTTGTCACTATTGCAGAATGGTCCCATCTTCGTTAACCGCTCCACAAACATATTCCCCTTCATCCTGTCAACGAAATGTTTGATATCGGGATGCTGAAGATAAAACGGAACAAACCAGTTACTGATATCATAGAAGAAAGGGAAACGTTTCATCTGCGAGAAGCCGCCAAAATAGATATCCGACCCCTGCTTCTGCATGTCCATCATGCGTCCGAAAGTGGATTCCATTTTTTCCATCCGCTGCTCAGATGCCTCTGGATGAAGAATGTCCTCCATCGGGTCGTCTTCTCTTTCCTCAATACTGAACGGACCGATTTTCAAGTTATTATTCTTGATGAGGTCGGGCATTATCTCCTGCTGGATGGTATTCGTATCCTTCTCCGCATTCAGGCAATACACCAGCTGCATCTGCAGTTCCGTCAGTTCCTCACATACCGTTTTTGAGGAGAGAAGGGATGTCACCAACTCTTCCTGCTCGGGGTATATTTCCCTAACACTCTCTTTTAATGACAGTGCCCATCCTACCAGGGCACGCTGCTGGACAGCAACCTCCTGGGAACGACGGTAAACATTCACCAGCACACGGAATTTCACGATGTCATACTGGTTCAATAACGACAAGGTGACGGCAGAGACCAATAACTGTTGGTCATTACTATCAACAGTGGGAGAAATCAACAGCTCCTCGAAGTCATTCCCCACTCCATCGGTCCACATACGGGATGTCAGCACGTAACAAAACAGGTTGCTCATCGCTGACTGATGGTCCTTATAAAGCTGCTCGCCTTTCTCCTGACGAGTATGCTCAGGCTCCAGTTCCAGCATGGCGATATTGCTGACGAACCCCTCCATCTCCTTACGGATATCTGCCAGCGACCAGTCTTTCCTTTCCATCCGTACCCGGTTATGGATTCCCGACAGCGTAGGATACTGACGCAACCGATGAAACAGGGCGACATTCGCATAAAGCACATACACCCTTTGGAGAAGATGGTGATAAAGCTGGTCCAACTGAGGGTCATTTACCCCACGGCGCCAGTAGTCCCTCATCAACTCATATTCTGCCTTGATACCATTCAGGCGCTCTAAGGTCTGCTGCTGCGGGTAGGCGGCAAGATAGGTTTCCATCTCAGCGATAGCCAATCCGACATTACCACGGTGCAGCTCTTGGGCTACTCTGTATATTTGTTGTTCTGTACCTGTCATCTTATTTCTTCTGAAGCCATTTCTTCGCCCTGTCCACGTCTTTCTGACGAGGACCGATGGCATGCTGATACTTGATGGTCTTTGGCAGCGAGTCGACAACAGCCGCCGACACACCGCATTTCTTCACTATCAGGTCACGATAATAACCTACTCCCTTTTTATTGATGGAGTCACATGCGGAATTATATGCCTTGACGAATAAATCCAGTTGCTTATGACGTTCCGGATGACGCATCTCCTGTTCACGGAACACGATGACACCCATCTGCATGTCTGCCTTCCTGGTATCCAGCACCACGGGATTCTTCGCTATCCTGGCAACAGTTGCCTGCGGTTCCTGAAAGAAGAGGGCATCCATCTCATTGTTACGCAACATATCCATCCGCACGTTCAAGTCGTTGATCTGCACACGGAACACATGCTCATCACGAAGTTTCACAGAGTCGACTATCATGTCGCAGAGCATGTCCGTCACCGAGAAACGGGTCATCGCTATCATCTTGTCATCCAACTGTTTGAGTTGACGGATACGTGAGTTCCTGTTAGTAATCAACTGCCAATAGCCGTTCGTAGCAGAGACGTAACGCAGCTTCGTCCCCCGCTTCTCCATGCATGCCGACCTTACCAAGTCACTCACACTACCTTCCACCCGCTTACGCTCTAAAGCGGTGTCACAATCCATATACGCCATATAGGGTTTCAGGCGAACCCCACCATTCAGGGTGTCAAACAACTGATGATACTCTGCCACATACATCGGCAGACAGTCGAGTGTGGGCATGACGGCAATCTTCAGGGCAGCAGAGTCCTTACGCATTGCTTCCCGCCGCTGTTGCCTTGACAAGCGCTTCGTCTCCTCGTAAGACTGTCCGCATGCCGACAGAATCATCAAAGCTATGATGGCATAAAACAACTTCTTCATAACAAAGTGCAAAGGTACAATTAAGTGAGCAAAATCCCAAATTTATTTGAGGATTTTCGAACGTGAGTACCTTCGACCGCAAGGTCAAAGGTAATTTAAACCGAGCAAAGACCGCAAGGTCAAAGGTACAATTAAGTGAGCAAAATCCCAAATTTTCAATGATCCACTCTTAGTCAAATACGACAATGTTATTTGAAAATATGACTGGCGGAATGAAAAATCTGCCAGTCGTATTGTTTAAAAAGAGTATCAGAAATTTGAAGAACACTTACGTATTTCGCAAAAACATATAACCATATAACATGATGTGGATCCAATGCCCTTGTACAAAGGGATTGAGCCATGTTACATGTTGCTCAAACATGTAACATACATGTAACATACATATAACATTTAGGTTAGAAGCATGTTATATGTATGTTATATGTTCAGCAAGCATATAACATGCTTTAAAACCTCTGTTTATCGGGGTTTGCGCCCTGTCATGTTATATGGTTATATGTTTTTGCGAAATTCTTTTTTATTCAACACAAAGGTACAGATAATCTCTAAGCCCCTTGGGGATATCTCCTTTACCCCCTAAAGGATGCCTTGCGTGACCCATAGGAGATATCGGAGTACCCCCATAACAGATATCGGAACGAGTGGTTAGCTATATCTTTATCAAATGGAGGCTTTAATTGACCCGATTAAGGGCTTTAATCGGTATGAAAAGAGGCTTCAGTCGGTAACAAAGCAATGGTCAGTCGGTAACTGAGTGCTGGTCAGTCGGTAACTGATCTCATAGTATTTTTAAGAAAATCGAAAAAAGAGAAAAAATAAAAAGTTTGGCATATTCGGTTATTTTTTGTATCTTCGCAGTCGATATGGCAAAAGACAAGACAATGTATGTCTGCGAGAACTGCGGACAGGAATCGGCTAAATGGATCGGAAAATGTCCGTCATGCGGACAGTGGAACACGTTCAAGGAGATAAAAGTGGCAGACACTCGCAAACAGGTGACTGCTACATCGGCTGCGGCATCGGCGGGCAGACAACTGCGAGAGAACAAGGTGCTTCGCCTTCGTGACATCTCTGCCCATGACGACCCTCGTATTGATATGCACGACGAGGAACTGAACCGCGTACTGGGTGGCGGTCTCGTGCCGGGCTCCATCGTATTATTAGGTGGCGAACCCGGTATCGGCAAGTCTACCCTCTCCCTCCAGACCATGCTGAACCTGCCAGAGAAACGGGTGCTGTATGTCAGTGGTGAGGAGAGTGCCCACCAGTTGAAGATGCGTGCCGAACGTCTCATTGCCTCCCCTCAACAGGGGAGGTTGGAGGGGTCTGACAACTTCCTCATCCTCTGCGAGAACTCCCTCGAAGCCATCTTCGAGCATATCAAGGAGGTACAACCCGAACTGATCATCATCGACTCTATCCAGACCATCTCCACGGAGGATGTGGAGTCATCGGCGGGCAGTATCGCACAGGTGCGGGAATGTGCCTCGGCACTGCTGCGCTTTGCCAAGTCAAGCGGGGTACCTGTCATCCTGATTGGACATATCACCAAGGAAGGAACCCTTGCCGGTCCGAAGATATTGGAGCATATCGTGGACACCGTCATCCAGTTTGAGGGTGACCAGCATTATATGTACCGCATCCTGCGAAGCATCAAGAACCGCTTTGGGTCTACCTCAGAACTGGGCATCTATGAGATGCAGCAGACAGGACTGCGACAGGTCAGCAACCCCTCCGAACTGCTGTTGACGGAAGACCATGACGGACTCTCGGGTGTTGCCATCAGCAGTGCCATCGAGGGTGTCCGTCCCTTCCTGGTTGAGACACAGGCATTGGTCAGCACCGCAGCCTACGGAACCCCCCAGCGCTCCGCGACAGGTTTCGACCAGCGCCGTCTGAACATGCTTCTTGCGGTGTTGGAGAAACGAGTGGGTTTCAAACTCATGCAGAAGGATGTGTTCCTGAATATAGCAGGAGGTCTGAGAGTCACCGATATGGCAATGGACCTCAGTGTCATTGCCGCCGTCCTGTCGTCTAATGTCGACACACCCATTGAGAGTGGCTGGTGCATGGCTGGTGAGGTCGGACTGAGTGGTGAGGTACGCCCCGTGGCACGTATCGAACAACGTATCTCTGAGGCGGAGAAACTGGGATTCTCGCACATCATCATCCCCAAATACAACCTCTCAGGACTGAACCGCAAGAAGTTCAACATAGAACTTGTACCTGTCCGCAAGGTGGAAGAGGCGCTGCGTGCTTTGTTCGGGTAAAAGTTTTGGTGTTTACACGAAAAAGTATTACCTTTGCACCCGCTTTTTTACAATTCACATGATGTACAAACCAAATTTCAATCAGCGCAAGGCTTTCCGTTTCCGCCGTTTTGCCAGAAAGGGATATGCCCTCTTTGCGTGTTTGGGACATGTAGTCACCATCGGTGTACTGAGTGTGGCAACACTCCACACAGCAGCTGCCACCCATGCTGATGATGTCAAAGTGGTGAGTGGTACAGACACCAACGCCATCACTGACAACACCCCAGACAAAGAGGCGACCTTGGACGACGTGGAAGTCACCGGGTCACGCGCACCGCTTGCATTAGGGCAAGCAGCGAGAATGGTCACTGTACTGAGCCGCGAGGATATTCAGGCGGCGCCAGTACAAAGTATTAACGATTTATTAAAGTACGCTGTAGGCGTGGATGTCCGTCAACGAGGACCGATTGGTGCACAGACGGATATCGGAATCAGAGGCAGCACGAGTGAGCAGATCACCATCTTGCTCAACGGCATCAACATCTGTGACCCGCAGACAGGGCACAACGCTTTCGACTTCCCCTGCGACATCGCGGACATCGAGCGCATAGAGATCCTTGAGGGTCCTGCAGGCCGCGTGTATGGCACCAGTTCACTGGTGGGGGCGATTAATATCGTGACGAAAGATGCCGGAGGTAAAACGGCTGATGTCCGACTGGAGGGTGGCTCCTTCGGTTACCTGTCGGCAGCAGGCCGCATAGGCTTGAACCAGCATAGTCTGAGTGCCAGCTACACCCGCAGCGACGGTTATTCACGGTCAAAAGCAGGAGCCCTGAACAGCGACTACAGCGGAGGTAAGGTGTTTTATCAAGGCGGATATGTCCATGAGAACCTTCGTCTGAAATGGCACGCAGGACTGTCCACAAAAGGGTTCGGCTCGAACACGTTCTACAGTGCGAAGTTCGACGAGCAGTTTGAGAAGACCACCAAGATCTTTGCCGCATTACAGGGTGAGGTGACAACAGGGAAATGGCACTTCCGTCCAAGTATCTACTGGAACCGTTCGCATGACCGCTTTGAGCTGATCAGAGGCTCTGAGGAGAAGGTTCCGTTTAACTACCACCGCACGGATGTCTTCGGCATCAACCTCAACAGTTACTTCGACTGGCTGTTGGGACGAACAGCCTTCGGTGCAGAGTTCCGCAACGAGGACATTGTCAGTACCAATCTCGGTGAACCACTCTCCGACCCGTTCAGTCATTATAAGGTGGGACTGAACCGCTCTAACCTCTCCTTCCATCTGGAGCATAACATCCTGTTGAAACGTTTCACCCTCTCGGCTGGCTTCATTGCAGTGAAGAACACCTGGAACCAGATGCCGTTTAAGGTTTATCCGGGTATCGATGCCAGCTACCGTATCGGTGACAACTGGAAGATCTATGCCTCGTATAACTCATCCCTCCGCATGCCTTCCTTTACAGAACTGTACTACAGCGTAGGAGGCCACAAGGCGGACAAATACCTGAAGCCGGAGGAACTGCATGCTATCGAGGGCGGTGTGAAATTCAACACGACACACTTCAGTGCCAAGGCAAGTGTCTTCCACCATCATGCCCGCAACATGATTGACTGGGTGATGGATACCCGCGAGACGGAACCCGTCTGGGAGAGTGTCAACCACACGAAGGTCAACACTACCGGATTGGAAGCATCTGCCATTCTTCACTCTTCACTCTTCACTCTTCACTTAGCTTACTGCTACCTGCACCAGGACAAGGACACGGAAGACTATCTACAGTCGCAATATTCCCTTGAGTATCTGCGTCACAAGCTGACAGCATCATTGCTCCTGCATCTCATGAAACGGCTCGACCTCTCGGTGATGTATCGTTTCCAGGACCGTATGGGATCTTACACGATTGTCGACGGAGAGGTGAAGAACTATCATCCCTACTCCGTGGTAGACGCGAGACTCAGTTGGAATGCCGACACCTATTCCATATACATAGAGACAAACAACCTGACCAGCAAGCGGTATGTAGACTACGGCAACGTGCCACAACCCGGGTGCTGGGTGATGGCTGGTGCCAGATACCATTTCAACCTTTAAAGAACATGCTCGGATTCGCCTTTGAATCCGAGCATGTATTTTTATGCTAAGCAGAAATCCAAGTCTTTGGTGATCTGCTCTTTATCCAGATGCTGTCCGATGAACACCAGCTTCTGCATACGGTCACCATACTGGTCGTCCCAGTCATGCCGCAGTTTCTCGTCACGTGCCATCATCATGTCCAGCTCCTCCTTCGGCATGGTGGCATACCACTGTCCCGCATTACGCAGTGACACCTGTCTGCCTGCCTGCTCAAAGACGTAGCAGATGTCCTCCTCGCCCTTGAAGTAGCAGATACCCTTGGCACGGATGATGCTCTTGGGCCACTTACGGGCAACAAACTCGTCGAACAAGCCAAGGTTCAAAGGACGACGGGCATAATAGACGAAGGTGCCGATACCATACTCCTCAGCCTCGCCTTCATCATGGTGGTGGTGTTCATGATCGTGGTGATGCTCATGGTCATCATGGTCGTCGTCATCATCCTCATCCTCGTCATGACCATTCTCCAGTTCCTGAATCCAAGCTGCTGAGGTGGCAACCTCATCGAAATTGAACTTCTCTGTATGAATCAGTTTTTCAAGGTCTACGTCACAATAGTCACACTCAATGATCTCCGCCTTGGGCTGGATGGTACGGATAATCTCCCTCACCTTACCCAACTCCTCTTTCGACACCTCTGAGGCTTTGTTGAGCAGAATGATGTTACAGAACTCGATCTGTTGGATGACGAGGTTCTCAATATCCTCCTCGTCAATATTCTGGCGCAACAGGTCGTTGCCACCCTCAAACTCGTCACGCATCCGGAGGGCATCGACCACCGTCACGATACTGTCGAGTTGCAGGTAACCGTCCTTCACATACTCAGGACCTAAAGAGGGAATACTGCAGATGGTCTGTGCGATAGGACCTGGCTCACAGATACCACTTGCCTCGATGACGATATAGTCGAAGCGGTGCATGGCAAGGATGTCCTGCAACTGCTTCACCAAGTCCATCTTCAGTGTACAGCAGATACAACCGTTCTGCAACGCCATCAGTGAGTCGTCCTGTTGTCCGACGACCCCACCCTTCTCTATCAGGTCAGCATCGATATTCACCTCACCGATATCATTGACGATAACAGCAAACTTTATCCCTTTCTTATTCTGCAAGATGCGGTTCAGAAGTGTTGTCTTACCACTGCCTAAATAACCCGTAAGCAGCAGGACGGGAATGTTCTGAATATTCATTGTCTTTATAACCTTTGTTGATTTGGATTGCAAAGGTAATCATTTTCCGCCAAACAAGCAAAATCTTAAGATTTCTTTTCAATTTGCAAAGTCCGTCTTACATTATGAATGTAAGTAAGCAAAAAAGTTTTAAATTATGAACTATGAACTATGAACTATGAACTTATTTTCGTATCTTTGCGTTCGATTTTGAATATTCAAACCAATTAAATAACACAACATTATGACAATCAATGAATTCAACTTTGCCGGTAAGAAGGCAATCGTACGTGTAGACTTCAACGTACCCCTGGATGAGAACGGAAAAATTACTGATGACACCCGTATCCGCGGTGCCCTTCCTACTTTGAAGAAGATCCTTGCCGACGGTGGTGCCACCATCATCATGTCACACATGGGAAAGCCCAAAGGAAAGGTAGACATGAAGAAGTCACTCGGTCAGATCCGTGAGGCTGTGGAGAAGGCACTGGGCGTTCCCGTAGCTTTCGCTCCTGACTGCGCTAAGGCTCAGGATGCTGCCAAGGCTCTGAAGATGGGTGAGGCACTGTTGCTGGAGAACCTCCGTTTCTATCCTGAGGAGGAGGGTAAGCCCGTAGGTATCGACAAGGAAGATCCTAAATATGACGAGGCTAAGAAGGCGATGAAGGCTTCTCAGAAGGAGTTTGCCAAGACACTTGCCTCTTATGCTGACTGCTACGTGATGGATGCCTTCGGTACTGCTCACCGTAAGCATGCCTCTACCGCCGTCATCGCTGACTATTTCGATGCTGACAACAAGATGCTGGGTCTGCTGATGGAGAAAGAGGTAAAGGCTGTCGACGCTGTCCTCTCTAACATCAAGCGTCCTTTCGTTGCCATCATGGGTGGCTCTAAGGTATCTTCTAAGATCGGTATCATCGAGAACCTGCTCGGTAAGGTTGATAAGCTTATCCTCTGCGGTGGTATGACCTATACCTTCGCAAAGGCTCACAATGGTGAGATTGGTGACTCTATCGTTGAGCTCGACAAGCTGGATGTTGCCCTGGGTGTCGAGGCTCTCGCTAAGAAGAATGGCGTAGAGCTCGTGCTGGGTTCTGACTGCACCGCAACCAATGGTCTTGACTTCGGTACGATGACTGTTAAGCCAGGTTCTGAGATCATCACCTGCCCAGCCAACAAGGTTCCTGCTGGTTTCGAGGGTGTTGACGCTGGTCCTGAGAGCCAGAAGGCTTTCGCTGAGGCAATCAAGGGTGCCAAGACCATTCTGTGGAACGGTCCTGCTGGTGTCTTCGAGTGCGACGACTTCACTGCCGGTAGCCGTGCTATCGGTGATGCCATCGCCAAGGCTACCGCTGAGGGTGCATTCTCACTGATTGGCGGTGGTGACTCTGTAGCATGTGTCAACAAGTTCGGTCTCGCTGACCAGGTAAGTTACATCTCTACTGGTGGTGGTGCCCTCCTTGAGGCTATCGAGGGTAAGGTACTCCCAGGTGTTGCAGCTATCAAGGGTGAGTAGCCAAATAAAACGTTTACGTATAAAATTTCCCGATATGCCGTACAGCGTATCGGGATTTTTTATACCTTTGCATCAACAAACTATTAAACAACATACTATGAGCAAGAAATTCGTCATTGGAGACCGTACGAAGGATGAGTACATCTCCGTTTTAGACATCGAGAAGAAAAAGTTAGAGTTTACCAACCATCTGGGCTCGGCAAAGGAGTTCCACGGTTTTGAGGACACCAAGGCTATCCTGAAGCAGTTACAGGCTGAGACAAGTGGTTACCTGGAGGACTTACAGGTCTATATCAAGGATGAGGACGGCAAGGCGCACCGCCCCGACGAGCGCGATATGATGCCGCTGTAAAGGTTAATGGTTAATGGTTAATGGTTAAAATAAAAAATGGACTTCGGGTGTCGAAGTCCATTTTTTTGGGGGGAAGAGAGGGGGTTAATCCTCTTCCTTCATCTCAGCCTCATGCTCCTTGATGAGCTGCTGCTGGATATCATTCGGAACAAGCTCGTAACTGCTGAAACTTGTTGAGAACGATGCACGACCACCAGTCAGTGAGCTGAGGGCGATAGAGTAGCTGGCAAGTTCCTTCAGAGGAATCTTAGCCGTCAGCTTCTGGTAACCAGCCTCGCTGTCCATACCCATGATGATGGCACGACGACCCTGCAGGTCACTCATCACATCACCCATATAGTCTGCAGGAACGAGAACCTCCAGGTCATAGATAGGCTCCAGCACCTTTGGACCTGCCTCCTTGAAGGCAGCGGAGAAGGCGTTACGTGCGGCAAGCATGAACGAGAGCTCGTTAGAGTCTACCGGGTGCATCTTACCATCATAGACGATAACACGTACGTCACGGGCATAAGAACCGGTCAACGGTCCCTGCTCCATACGCTCCATCACACCCTTGAGGATAGCAGGCATAAAGCGCATATCGATGGCACCACCTACTACAGAGTTGATGAATACGAGCTTACCGCCCCACTCCAGGTCTTTCTCCTCCTTTGACTTGATGTTCATCTTGAACTCCTGACCATTGATGGTGAAAGAGGTTGGATCAGGCATGCCGTCGGTATAAGGCTCCACAATCAGGTGTACCTCACCGAACTGTCCGGCACCACCCGACTGCTTCTTATGACGATAGTCGGCACGAGCCATCTTCGTGATCGTCTCACGATAAGGAATCTTCGGCTCCTGATACTCTATCTGGATCTTCTCGTTATTCTCCATACGCCACTTCAAAGTGCGGAGGTGGAACTCACCCTGACCATGAACGATGATCTGGCGCAACTCCTTAGACTGCTCGACTACCCATGTGGGGTCTTCCTGACGCATACGCTGCAGTGCCGCCATCATCTTCTCGGTCTCAGCCTCGTTGACAGCCTTGATAGCACGAGAGAACTTAGAGTTAGGATATTTGATGAAGTCGAACTTATTCTCTACATCCTTCGCATTGAGGGTATTACCCGTCTTCACATCCTTCAGCTTCACCGTACAGCCGATATCACCTGCCACGAGCTGTTCAACCTGAATACGGTTGGCACCTGCACAGGCATACAGCGTACCGATACGCTCCTTAGAACCACGGTCGGCGTTCGTCAGGTCATCACCGCTCTTCACCACACCGCTCATCACCTTGAAATACTGCACCTCACCGATATGGGGCTCCACACCAGTCTTAAAGAAATACAGAGAGGCAGGTGCACTGGCGTCAGCAGGAACTTCCTTGCCGGCAGCATTCTTGATGACAGGCATCTCGCTGACGAAAGGTACTACGTTTCCTAAGAACTCCATCAGGCGGCGGACACCCATGTCACGTCCTGCGCAAACACAGAAGACAGGATAGATGCTACGGGTCACCAGACCTTTGCGGATTCCCTCACGCATCTCGTCCTCGGTGAGGTCCTCGCTCTCGAAGAATTTCTCCATCAGGGTATCGTCACCGGCAGCGGCAGCCTCTACCAAAGCGGCTTTCCACTCCTTAGCCTTTGCCATCTCCTCAGCGGGGATATCCTCGATGATAGGAGCACCGCCCTCGGGCTTCCAAGAGTATTTCTTCATCAGCAGTACGTCAATCACACTGTTGAAACCAGCACCTGTCTGGATAGGATACTGCACGGGAACACAGTTATTACCATAGACCTCCTTCAACTGAGCGAGGATCTGGTCATAGTCACAGTTATCACGGTCAAGCTGGTTAACCAGGAAGATCACAGGCTTCTTCAGTTTCTCGGTATTGCGGAAGGCATTCATCGTTCCTACCTCAGGACCATACTGTCCGTTGATGAGGATGACAGCCTGGTCGGTAACGTTCAATGCCGTGATAGCACCACCGACAAAGTCATCGGAACCCGGACAGTCGATGATGTTCAGCTTCTTGTTATTCCACTCTACATGAAAAACAGTAGAGAACACCGAGTAGCCATATTCCTGCTCAACAGGGAAATAATCGCTCATGGTGTTCTTACCCTCTACGGTACCGCGGCGCTTGATGATGCCAGCTTCGTAGACCATTGATTCGGCAAGAGTAGTCTTGCCGCTACCCGCACTGCCAAGCAGTGCAATGTTTTTGATTTCGTTGGTTTGATAAACTTTCATATCGGTTATGTTTTAGGTATGTTTTTTGTTAAGCGACGCTAAAGTTAGACATTTTCATGCGAAAAACCTCAAAACACTTTCAAATATTAAACTTTATTAGTACTTTTGTTCCAAAATAGCAACAAGATGGCTGGCATATATATACATATTCCCTTCTGCAAGAGCCGCTGTATCTACTGCGCCTTCTACTCTACCACCGACCTGCGGTGGAGGCAGCGATACGTGGATGCGGTATGCAGGGAGTGGCAATTACGGAGCCACGAACTGTCCACGACCGCCACGACCGTCTATTTCGGCGGCGGCACTCCCAGTCAGCTCACCCCTCAGCAACTGCAGCAGTTGCTCACTGCCCTGCCCCCGTCAGCCCCCGAGGTTACCATCGAGGCAAACCCCGATGACATCACCCCTGCGTATGCTGCGATATTATCGCAGCTCAGCATCAACCGTGTCTCCATGGGTGCCCAGACCTTCGACGACCAACGGCTGCATTTCCTCCACCGCCGCCACACCTCTGGTCAGGTGAAGGAAGCCGTCCACCATCTCCGCAATGCCGGCATCCGTAATATCAGCATCGACCTGATGTATGGTTTCCCGGGCGAAACGCTCTCCGATTGGGAGCGCGACATTGATGTCGCTCTCACCCTAGACGTAGAGCATATCTCCGCCTACTGCCTCACGGTAGAAAAGGGCACACCTCTTTTCTACCAAATGAGAAATGAGCAATTAGAAATGAGAAATGGTTCCGAGGAACTGGAGCGGGCGATGTACGAACGGCTCATCGACAAGTTGGAGGCGGCAGGCTATGAGCATTACGAGATATCGAACTTCGCCAAACCGGGATTCCGCTCCCGCCATAACAGCAGCTACTGGCAGGACGTGCCCTATATCGGACTGGGTGCCGCCGCCCATTCGTACGATGGGAAGTGCCGCAGTTGGAATGTCAGCGACATCCGACAGTATATGGATGCAACAGAACGAGGGGAACGTCTTTTCGAGTCGGAAACACTTGACGACGACACACACTATAACGACCGTATCACCGTCGCTCTGCGAACCCGTGAGGGTCTCGACCTTACCACGCTTTCACCGAAGCACCGCCGATACTGTCTGAAGGAGGCGCAGCGGTTTATTGATGACGGAGAACTACGCATCGACGGCAACCACCTGTCGCTGACCCGCAAAGGACTGTTCATCAGCGACTATATCATGAGTTCATTAATATATATATAATAAGGTATGAGAAAATTCATCGTTATCATGGCAACAATCACCGCCACAACAACTGTATCGGCACAGCGTATCCAGTATCCGAAAGCGCAGAAAGACGGTACCGTAGACCACTATTTCGGTACGGAGGTCGCTGACCCCTACCGCTGGCTGGAGAATGACACCAGTCAGCAGACAGCTGCCTGGGTGGAGGCAGAGAACAGAGTCACCAAAGCCTATCTCTCAAAAATTCCTTTCCGGCAGAAACTGCTCAAGCGACTCACCGAGCTGTCGAACTACGAGAAGATTACGGCTCCCCGCAAACATCATGGGAAATGGTACTTTTATAAGAATAATGGGTTGCAGAACCAATACGTGATGTATGTCATGGACGAGTTGGGAGGGGAGCCCCGGGTATTCCTCGACCCCAACAAACTCAGTTCCGATGGTACGGTGGCACTCAAGGGAGTCTATTTCTCCCACAACGGGAAATATGCCGCCTATACCATCTCCCGCTCGGGTTCCGACTGGCAGGAGTTTTTCGTCATCGACCTCGCCACGGGACAACTGACCAGCGACCATCTTGAATGGGCAAAGTTCTCGGGAGCTGCTTGGCAGGGCGACGGTTTTTATTACTCAGCATACGACGCACCTACAAAGGGCAAGGAGTTATCGAATGTCAACGAGGGGCATAAGATTTACTATCATAAGATAGGGACACCGCAGTCGGAGGATGTGCTGTTCTATCAGAATGCTGCCTATCCGAAGCGCTTCTATACCTGTTCCACCAACGACGAGGAAACGATGATGTTCCTCTACGAGGACGGTGCCGGTGCCGGCAATATGCTGTTTGTCCGTGACCTCCGCAAGCCCGATAGTCAGTTTATCCAGATGACGGCAGACATGGAGTACAGATATACGCCTTTCCATACAGATGGTGACAAGATTTACCTGCTCACCAACTTGGACGCCCCGAAGAACCGCATCATGACGGCAGACATCCGTAAACCGGGTGTCGGTGACTGGCAGGAGCTGATTGGTGAACAGCAGAACGTGCTGAATGATGTGGAGGTCATCAACCGACAGATGATTCTCACCTATAGTCAGGATGCCTCCGACCATGCGTACCTCTACGGTCTCGACGGCAAGCAGATCCGTGAGATAGCTCTTCCCTCCGTGGGCAGTGTGGGATTCACAGGTGACGAGAAGGAACCGGAATGTTTCTATACCTTCACGTCGTTCACTGTTCCCGGCACCGTCTACCGCTATGACATGACGACGGGCAAGAGCACACTCTATGCACAACCGAAGGTGAAGTTCAACACCAATGACTACGTGACGGAACAGGTGTTCTTCCAAAGCAAGGACGGCACCCGCATCCCCATGTTCCTAACGTATAAGAGAGGGCAGAGGTCAGAGGTTAGAGGTAAGAGACCGGTTTATCTGTACGGTTACGGTGGCTTCGACATCTCACTGGTTCCCTCCTTCTCTGCTAACCGCATGCCTTTCCTGGAGCAGGGCGGCATCTATGCACAGGTCACCCTCCGCGGTGGCGGTGAGTATGGTGAGGAGTGGCACCAGGCTGGTACGAAGATGAACAAGCAGAATGTCTTCGACGACTTCATCAGTGCCGCCGAATGGCTCATCCGTGAGGGCTATACCGACAAAGAGCACATTGCCATCGTGGGTGGGTCGAATGGCGGACTGCTCGTCGGTGCCTGCATGACACAGCGCCCTGACCTCTTCCGTGTGGCGATTCCGCAGGTGGGTGTGATGGACATGCTGCGCTATCATAAGTTCACCATTGGATGGAACTGGGCTCCTGACTATGGTACCAGTGAGGACTCTAAGGAGATGTTCGAATACCTCAAGGGCTACTCCCCACTCCACAACCTGAAGAAGGGAACCTCCTACCCTGCCACCCTCGTCACCACTGCCGACCATGACGACCGCGTGGTGCCAGCCCACTCGTTTAAGTTCGCTGCCACCCTGCAGGAGTGTAATGCCGGTCCTAACCCCACCCTCATCCGCATCGACACCAAGGCGGGTCACGGCGGTGGCAAGCCCCTGGCGAAAATCCTGGAGGAGCAGGCAGACATCTACTCCTTCATACTCTACAACATGGGGATGCGATTCAAATAACTTCTCACCATCGATTGTTTTTTCAGGAAATGACACGTTCTTTTCGTAAAACTTCTTGACAAAACGTCGCTGGAGATTTGCGTGAAATCCACCAAGTCCTAAGTTGGTCTCAAATACGCGAAAATGAGGCGGTTATCATAATGCATTGTGCGTCAGTCGGTTAACTTTCTCAAGATATAAATTACCCCTTGAAAAGACCTCAAAAACGACTGGAAAACGCTGTTTTTAGTGCTTTTTTCCACTGATTTAGGTGGCACCTTCGAGGCAGGAAGGTGCCACCTTCGGGGGTGAAAGGTGCCGCCTTCCTCCTCCGAAGGTACGTCCTAACTCCGAAACAGCCCGTTTTACCCCTCGGAGGTGCCACCTGAAATCCTAGAATGCACAAAAACCCATACACGTTTTTCGACAAGTTTTCTTGACAAAAACTACAAAGCAATACGACTGGCAGATTCTCCATTCAGCCAGTGATAACGTTTTAATTATTTATGACCAGAAAGATACAACTTTTGTCTGAATTCGCTTCAGTTTCTTGCAAATTATTACATCGAAAAAAGAAGAGGATGCGCCACCGGCAACGGGGCTCATCCTCTTCGAGGTTTTTTAAAATTACTCTTAAAGATTACTCCTCGTCGAGCAGAATCTTCATCATCTCAACGGCTGCCTTTGCCACCGAGGTACCAGGACCGAAGATGGCGGCAACACCAGCCTTGTAGAGGAAGTCGTAGTCCTGAGCAGGGATGACACCACCGGCAATGACCATGATATCCTCACGACCGAGCTTCTTCAACTCCTCGATGAGCTGTGGGATGAGCGTCTTGTGACCGGCAGCCAACGAAGAGGCACCGACTACATGCACGTCATTCTCAACAGCCTCACGGGCAGCCTCGGCAGGAGTCTGGAACAACGGTCCCATATCCACGTCGAAGCCACAGTCGGCATAACCGGTGGCAACGACCTTAGCACCACGGTCGTGACCGTCCTGACCCATCTTGGCAATGAAGATACGGGGACGGCGACCTTCCTTCTTCGCGAACTCGTCGGTCAGCTTGCAAGCCAACTCGAAGTCGCTGTCGTTCTTTGATTCTGAACTATACACGCCTGAAATTGTTCTGATTACTGCTTTATAACGACCTACGATCTCCTCGCAGGCATCTGAAATCTCACCAAGGGTACAACGCAACTGGGCTGCCTTGACGGCAAGGTCGAGGAGGTTATTCTCACTCTTACGTCCCTCCTGGAAGTCACGGACACACTCCGTGATAGCCTTGAGGGCTGCCTGACAAGCTGCCTCGTCACGAGTAGCACGAACCTGGGCAAGGCTCTCCTCCTGCTGTTTGCGCACAGCGGTATTGTCGACTTCGAGGATGTCGATAGGATCCTCATGCTCCAGACGATACTTGTTAGTACCTACGATGGTCTGTACACCAGAGTCGATGCGAGCCTGGGTACGGGCAGCAGCCTCCTCGATACGCATCTTAGGCAGACCGGTCTCGATAGCCTTTGCCATACCACCCAGTTTCTCAATCTCCTGGATGTGCTCCCAAGCCTTATGAACGAGTTCGTTGGTCAGGGTCTCCACATAGTAAGAACCAGCCCATGGGTCGATCTGTTTGCAGACCTTCGTCTCGTTCTGGATATAGATCTGGGTATTACGGGCGATACGAGCCGAGAAGTCGGTAGGCAGTGCGATAGCCTCATCAAGGGCATTGGTGTGCAGCGACTGGGTGTGACCCAGTACGGCAGCCATAGCCTCGATACAGGTACGACCTACGTTATTGAAAGGATCCTGCTCAGTGAGCGACCAACCAGAAGTCTGGGAGTGGGTACGCAGTGCGAGAGACTTCGGGTTCTTGGCACCGAATGACTTCACAATCTTCGCCCACAACAGACGACCGGCACGCATCTTGGCTATTTCCATGAAGTGGTTCATACCGATAGCCCAGAAGAAGGACAGACGAGGTGCGAAGGCATCCACGTCGATACCTGCATTAACACCCGTACGCAGATAGTCCATACCATCGGCAAGGGTATAGGCAAGTTCGATGTCAGCGGTAGCACCAGCCTCCTGCATGTGGTAACCAGAGATAGAGATGCTGTTGAACTTAGGCATCTTCTGTGAGGTATACTCGAAGATATCAGCGATGATCTTCATCGAGAATGCGGGGGGATAGATATAGGTGTTACGCACCATGAACTCCTTGAGGATATCGTTCTGGATGGTACCAGCCATCTCCTCGAGTTGTGCGCCCTGCTCCAGACCTGCCACGATATAGAAGGCAAGGATAGGCAGCACGGCACCGTTCATCGTCATGGAGACAGACATCTTGTTCAAGGGGATACCCGAGAACAGCACCTTCATATTCTCCTCGTTACAGATACTTACACCAGCCTTACCCACATCACCAACGACACGTGCGTTGTCGGGGTCGTAGCCACGGTGTGTAGGCAGGTCGAAGGCAACAGAAAGTCCCTTCTGACCAGAGGCGAGGTTACGGCGATAGAACGCATTCGACTCCTCAGCGGTAGAGAATCCGGCATACTGACGGATGGTCCACGGACGGAACGGATACATCATCGAGTACGGACCACGGAGATAGGGAGGGATACCTGCCGTGAAGTCGAGGTGCTCCATATCCTCCAAGTCTTCCTTAGTATATACTGGACGAACCTCAATGTGCTCTGGAGTCTTCCAGTCAGCCACAATATTGTTGTCCTTAATCCACTTGGCACCATCTTGAGCATGAATGCCAGCATAAATATCGATATCTTTAAATTGTTTACGCATCATTCAATCCTCCTATATTAGATTCCAAGTTTCTGATTATATTCTTTCAAAGTCTCCAGCACGTTACACTTCACATGGACGAAGTTCTCGATACCGGCAGCCTTCAGGTCCTCCATGCAAGCTGGAGCACCGGCTACGACGAACATGGCACGACCATTCAAGTATTTGAAGGCAGGGATGGCATACTCCGCATACTCGTCATCGGAAGAGCAGATGACCACGATGTCGGCATTAGCCTTCAAGGCAGCATCAACACCCTCCTCTACCGTCTTGAAACCAAGGTTGTCAATCACCTTATAGCCGGCACAAGCAAGGAAATTGCAAGAGAACTGGGCACGAGCCTGACGCATGGCGAGGTTGCCGATGGTCAGCATAAACGCAGTGGGAACCTTCGTTTCCTCCGTATGGATGCGGAGGTCTTCGAAGTCTGCTGCCAGACGAGTAGTCTCCAGTTTCTTGAAAGGAGCCTCGCAGTTACCACCATGGCAGCAACCGGCAGCAGCACTGAGTGCACGCTTGCCCTCACTCTTCTCGGTGAAGTTCGGGAACTGGTTGGTGCCGAGGATGAACTCCTTACGTTTGGCAGCATCACCATGACGCTTCACATTGGTAGCGTTGATGTCATCCTGTACGATGCCTTTCTTGACAGCCTCCAGGAAACCGCCCTCATCCTCTATCTTCAGGAAGATCTTCCAAGCCTCCTGGGCAAGGGCATCGGTGAGATGCTCGATATAATAAGAACCGGCAGACGGGTCGACGATACGGTCAAAATGACTCTCCTCCTTGATCAGCAACTGCTGGTTGCGGGCGATACGCTCACTGAAGTCAGTAGCTTTCTCGTAAGGAGCGTCGAAGGGAGTAACCACCATGGAGTGAACACCACCCAGGGCAGCACTCATCGCCTCGGTCTGAGAGCGGAGCAGGTTGACGTAAGAGTCAAACAGGGTCTGGTTATACGTTGACGTAGAGGCATTGATAATCATCTTGCAAGCACAGTTGCACTTCGGCTCATACTGCTTCACAATCTGAGCCCACAACAGGCGGGCGGCACGGAACTTGGCAATCTCCATGAAGTAGTTCTCGGAGATACCCATATAGAACTTGATGCTCTTGGCAGCGGTATCAACATCGATGCCGGCATCTACCAACTCCTGGAGATACTCATTACCCCATGCCAGTGCATAGCCCAACTCCTGAACGATATAAGCACCAGCATTGTTGAGGGTATCGGAATGTACCATCACACAGCGCAGGTTGGGATAGTCCTTCAGGGTCTCCACAATCTTAGGCAGGTTGGCAAGCATCGGTGTGGTATCCTTACCTTTCTGCAACATCTTGTCGATGGGGTCAAAACCGACACCACCCACAATCTTCTCCTTGTCATAACCCATCTTCTCGAAATACTTCACAAGGATCCCTGCAAGCTCGACGGCATGACGGGGACAGGTGCGGTAGCTGACCTCCACGATATCCAAACGGATATCCTTGAGCAGGGTCTCGATGAACTCTTCGCTCACCATGTCACCACCGAAGCGGAAACCGATGGAGTCAATACCCTTGTTCAGGATGTCGAGTGCCTTCTTGTTTGCCTCAACAGGGTCATCCACTTTGATGTTCTGACGCACATACCACTCATTGGAGTCCTTCTTGTTACCACGGACAAATGGGAACTCGCCGGGCAGGGCATCAGGTGTTTTCAGGTTCGCCAAGTCCTCTCGGCGATAGAAAGGCTGTACGTTAAAGCCTTCATTGGTTCTCCACACGAGCCGCTTCTGGAAGTCGGCACCTTTCAGGTCCACTTCAATCTTGTCCAGCCATTCCTGGGTGGTTGGAGCTTGGAACTCGGTGAAGAGTTTCTCTTTGTTTGCCATAATTTTGTATTATTATATAAGTTGTTTTAAGTTCACCGCCTGTAAATATGGCAGATTGCCAATAACAGCCCACAAAGGTAACAATAATTTCTCAAATCCCGAAGAATTTAATAATATTTTCATATTTATGAAAAATAGTTGCACAAACTTTCGGATATTGCGCAATTTCTTTGTACCTTTGCAACCGTTTTTCAGAAATACATGCTATGGAATCCTTGCAATGGTTAAAAGATTTATTTACGACTACTGACTCTGTTGCGCATATAGCCTTACTATATGCAATAGTTATTGCGGTCGGTGTTTATTTGGGCAAGATTAAGTTCTGGGGGATCTCCTTGGGAGTAACTTTTGTACTTTTTGCCGGTATTGTGGCAGGACACTTCGGGCTCACCGCACCGCTGCCTATTCTGACATTTATTCAGGACTTCGGACTCATCTTGTTTGTATTCATGATTGGTATGCAGGTCGGTCCGGGTTTCTTCGAGAGCTTCGGCAAGGCAGGCATCAAGCTCAATGCTCTTGCGGCCACCGGTATCCTGCTGAACATCCTGGTGATGTTCGTCTGTTACTTCATCTTCTTCAACACCTCCGACCCTATCAACCTGCCCATGATGGTAGGTACATTATATGGTGCCGTTACCAACACCCCGGGTCTTGGTGCCGCCAATGAGGCATTACAGGCAGTATTCCCCAATGGAGCCCCACAGATAGCATCAGCTTATGCTTGCGCCTACCCGCTTGGTGTGTTAGGTATCATCGGTGCTACTATATTAATAAGGTATATATGTAAAGTCAAGTTGGAGAAGGAAGAGGAGGAATTGGTTGCCATGGATGAGACCAAAGCCAACAAGAAACCTTACAAGATGCACTTGGAGGTGACGAATAAATACCTGGAGGGGAAAACCCTTCTGCAGGTACATGACTTCCTGAACCGCGACTTTGTAGTGTCACGCCTTGTCCATAATGGTGAGTTATGCATTCCTAACCGAGATACCGTTTTCCACTTGGGCGACCAGATGCTGATTGTCTGTGCCGAGGCTGACCAGGAAGCTATCATGGCATTCATCGGTCCGAAGCTCGACATCGACTTTGAGCAGTCTGACCAGCCACTGGTATCCAAGCGTATTCTGATCACCAACCCCAGCATTAACGGTAAGACTCTTGCCTCCATGCATTTCTCCAGTGTACATGGTGTTAATGTCACCCGCATCACCCGTCATGGCTTAGACCTCTTCGCCTCTGCATCCCTCCCGATGCAGGTGGGTGACAAGATCATGGTAGTAGGTCCGGAGGATGCCGTCGACCGTGTTGCTAACAAGATGGGTAACTCCATCCGCCGTCTGAACGCGCCTAATATCGCTACCATCTTTGTCGGTATCATCCTGGGTATTATCTTCGGTTCCCTGCCTGTCGCCATTCCCGGCATGCCTGTTCCTTTGCGACTGGGTATCGCAGGCGGTCCGTTGATCATTGCCATCCTCATTGGTCGTTATGGTTATAAGATTCATCTGGTCACCTATACGACAACCTCAGCGAATATGATGTTACGAGAATTCGGACTGGTGCTGTTCCTTGCCAGTGTAGGTATCAAAGCAGGTGCCAACTTCTTTGAGACTGTGGTGGAAGGTGACGGACTGTTGTATGTGCTGACCGGTTTCCTGATTACCGTCATTCCTATCCTGATTGTAGGACCTATCGCCCGCATCCGGTATAAGTTCAATTACTTCACCATCATGGGTATGATTGCTGGTACGTATACGGACCCCCCTGCACTTGCCTATGCCAACTCAGTATGTTCCAAGGAGGCTCCTGCTATCGGATACTCCACAGTATACCCGCTGTCGATGTTCCTACGCATCTTCACGGCACAGATTGTCGTGCTGTTCTTCTGCGGATAACCAGGAAAACCAAAAATACTAGATAATATAATAATACACAAAACAAAATGAAAAAAAGCTCATTCCTATTAGGCTTACTTGCTGTCATCTGCCTCCCGATGCACGCCCAGATGGACGCCAGCATCAAACTGAACGAGGTGCTGACTGACAACCAGTCGAGTCTGATTGATGAATACGGAACGCACCATGCGTGGGTGGAGATTGCTAATATCTCACACTCGACGTATAACATCCGTGGCATGTACCTGACCACCGACCGTTCTGTATTAGACAAATCGATGAGTGTGCCAGAGCGTGTCAAGCGGATGAGCATTATCCCTAATGGAGATGCACGTACTAACTTGAGCGGTCGCCAGCTCCTCGTATTCCAACTGAACAGCCAACCCACCAAAGGGTCGCTGCATCTTGCTGTTAAGGTTGACCCTTCCAAGCCAACGTGGATTGCCCTTTACAATGGTAACGCCACCCAGTTGATTGACTCTGTGACTGTTCCTGTGCTGCAAGCAGACCAGTCGTATGCCCGTATTGCCAATAACGGCACGTCCGCTGACTGGGAAGTAAAGTCGGGTGACCGTGTGACACAGGGTATCCAGAATATGACAACCGTGAGTGAGTCAAAGGTAGAGAAGTTCAAGCGCGAAGACCCTTATGGTATCGCTATGGCAATCATGGCAATGGGTATCGTGTTCCTCTGTCTTGCCCTATTATGGATATTCTTCACGCTCTTCGGCATGTTCATGCGCCATCAGGAGACGGCTAAGAAAGTCATTAACACCCAGCCTATCAAACCTATCACCAAGACAGTAGAGAAGACGATGGAGGTAGGCCACAAGACGGGTGTCATCCTGCAGGAAGGACTGAAAACCAAGGGTATTGACCGTGAGGTATACCTCGCTGTCATAGGTATGGCTCTTCAGCAGTATCGTGACAATGTCCATGACGTAGAGAGCGGTGTCATTACCATCAAGCACCGTGATACCGAATGGGATGATGAGTACACTCAGATGACTCATTTCCACGATCCTGTTATGCCCACCAGCCATCAGGCACCAAAGATTCCTACGGGTCCGGAGTTGAAATAAAGTTTAGAGTTTAAAGTTTAGAGATTAGAGATATGAGTAAGTATCAATATAAAGTACAAGGTGTTGACTACGAAGTAGAAATTGAGGAAGTAGAGGGCAACATCGCCAAAGTGAATGTCAACGGCATTCCATTCGAGGTAGAACTGCAGCAACCTATTAATGCTGCCAAACATCCCACCATCGTAAAACCAAAGGTCGAGGCACCGAAACCAGTCGCTGCGGCACCTGTCGCTGCCGCTCCTGTTGCCGCACAGCCCGCTACCGCCGCAGGTGCAGGCAATGCGCAGAAGGCTCCACTGCCCGGTACTATCACCAGTATCAATGTCAAAGTGGGTGACACTGTCGCCGTTGGTGATACCGTTGTTGTTTTGGAGGCTATGAAGATGCAGAATAACATCGAGGCAGAGTATGCAGGTACCGTTACTTCCATCACCGTCAATCAAGGCGATTCTGTCATGGAAGGTGCCGTCCTGCTTACTATTGGATAATATCAGAATGTCGAAATAACGAAATAACGACAATATTATGTGGCAATTTATCGTAGAAAACTTCAATGAGTTCCTAACGTACACTGGATTTGCCAATGCTACTACAGGTAACCTCATCATGATAGCTGTAGGCGCTCTATTTATCTGGCTTGCCATCAAAAAAGACTTTGAGCCCCTACTGCTGGTGCCCATAGGACTGGGCATCATCCTCGGAAACATTCCGTTCCGTGCGGATGCCGGACTGGAGATTGGTCTCTATGAGGACAATTCTGTACTAAACATATTCTATCAGGGCGTACGTCAAGGATGGTATCCCCCACTGATCTTCTTAGGAATCGGAGCAATGACAGACTTTTCCGCTCTTCTTGCTAATCCGAAACTGATGCTTATTGGAGCAGCAGCGCAGTTTGGTATTTTCGGTGCCTATATGTTCGCCCTTGCCCTAGGATTCGAACCTAACCAAGCCGCAGGTATCGCTATCATCGGTGGCGCTGACGGTCCTACCGCTATCTTCCTGTCAAGCAAGCTCTCCCCCAACCTGATGGGAGCCATCGCTGTCTGCGCTTATAGCTATATGGCATTAGTACCGCTGATTCAGCCACCATTGATGCGTCTTCTCACCACCAAGAAAGAGCGTGTCATCAAGATGAAGCCGGCACGAGAGGTATCCCAGACTGAACGTATTCTGTTTCCGATTATAGGACTGTTACTTACCACCTTCATCGTGCCTTCTGGTCTGCCCTTGCTAGGTATGCTCTTCTTTGGTAACCTACTGAAGGAATCTGGTAAGACCACCCGTCTCGCCAAGACAGCAGGTGCCGCACTGAACGATATCGTCGTCATGCTGTTAGGACTCACCGTAGGTTGTTCCACACAAGCCTCAGAATTCCTGACTATCAACACGATATACATCTTTATGATTGGTGCAGGTGCTTTCATCATCGCTACGATGAGTGGTGTGTTGTTCGTGAAAATCATGAACCTTTTCCTGCCCAAAGACAAGAAGCTCAATCCGCTGATTGGTAATGCTGGTGTTAGTGCAGTGCCAATGGCAGCACGTATTTCCAACAACCTTGGATTGGAATACGACCGTCACAACTTCCTGCTGATGCATGCCATGGGGCCCAACGTTGCCGGTGTTATCGGCTCTGCTGTGGCAGCTGGTGCTTTGCTTGGCTTCCTATCATAAATTCAATACTACGATAAAAAAAAATGGTAATCTTGTAACGGATTACCATTTTTTTTGTACCTTTGCAAATAATTATGTATACATGATGGAGCCTAATCAAGAACATCTGACCCTAAAGAACGAGGTCGAAGAACTCAATAAACTACCTGCGTTTGTCGAATCTGTCTGTGAGAAGGCTGGCATTGACATCATGCTTGTCGCCAGTCTGAATCTCGCAGTGGAAGAAGCTGTCACAAATGTCATCCTCTATGCCTATCCGAAAGAAGAAGAAGGTCTTGTGGATATCGATACAACATATGATGAGAAGTGCATTACATTCATTATTACCGACTCCGGATTTGAGTTTGACCCTACGGAGAAAGAAGACGTTGACACCACATTAGGCGTGGAGGAACGTTCCATAGGAGGGTTAGGCATTCATCTGGTTAAGCAGATTATGGACTCTGTCACTTATGAACGGGTTGATGGAAAGAATGTACTGACACTACGAAAGAACCTAACATGACATGCCTCACAGGGACTATAGAAACAAGGCACATTAGTAATTTTTAACCAGCACGAGAAGAGACTAAAAGTTTTTTTTAATAAATTTGCAAATACAAATAAGAACATGACTGACGTCGTATTATCTAGTTTTATCAGTCTTTTTGCTCTATTCGGAAAGGAAGAGCAAGTGGATGAGGCATGGGCGAAGGACATGCTTATTAGTTATTTGCGGCATCATTTCGGCATCAGGAACATAGACCTATATCTCGATTTATACACTGACATGAGAGGGGCTTATGAGATGACTGACAACCTGAATACTCAGGAAACAGTGGCAGCCATCTGCTCTAGTCTGCATGGAAAGATCCGTCCAGAAGAGGAGTCGTTACTGTTGCTGCGTCTCATGGAGTTCTGCAGCGACGACGGACTGAAATCAGACAGCATGTTCACTACTATGGCGGAGAAGTTCAACATCCCCCAGGCACAGTATGACGATTTCTATGCTTATGTCACCAATCAGCCTACTGCTCATGTAATGATTCATCATCCAGAAGGATTCGACGGAGAACTGAAGACCCTCATGGACAACATTACAGGACTTCTGATCTTCACATATATGGGAGATGATACGGTCCTGCTGAATGATGTTCCTGTTCTCTCCGGAGCCTATCAGGTATGGCTGCAGAGCAGTGTCCTGAAGAGCAGTAACGGAAAACCCTTATATTATTCCACAATTGCAAGTGCCTATAGCAACGAGGGCGAGAAGACGGAAGAAGTAGCATTCTGCGGACGTAACATCAATTTCCGTTTTCCCAACAGCGATAATGGCATGCATGACCTAAGTTTTAACCTTCATAACGGTGAGCTTCTTGCCATTATGGGAGGTTCCGGCACAGGTAAGACGACACTGCTGTCACTATTGAACGGCAGCATAAAGCCACAAGGGGGAAGCATCACCATTAACGGACACGACATTTCAGAGCCTGCTGCCAAAGACCTGATAGGTTTCGTACCTCAGGACGACTTGCTCATCGAGGAGCTCACAGTCTACCAAAACTTGTGGTATACAGCAAAACTTTGTTTTGAGGGTATGTCCGCAGAAGACATCGACAAACGTGTCATGAAGACCCTCAAAGACCTGGGACTGGATGCAGCGAAAGACCTGAAGGCAGGGTCTGCCATCAACAAATATATTTCCGGAGGACAACGCAAGCGACTGAATATTGCCCTGGAGTTAATTCGCGAGCCTGCCGTTCTGTTCTTGGATGAACCGACATCCGGACTGTCGTCGGCAGATACAGAAAAGGTCATCAACCTATTAAAGGAACTGACCTTCAAAGGAAAACTTATCATCGTCAACATCCACCAGCCATCAAGTGATGTCTATAAACTTTTCGACCGCCTGTGGCTGCTTGACAAAGGAGGCTATCCTGTCTTTGACGGTAACCCCATTGATGCTATCACCTATTTTAAGAAGGCTGCGAACTATGCCGATGCGGAGACAAGCGCCTGTCCGACATGTGGTAATGTCAATCCTGAGATTGTGCTCAATATCATCGATGAAAAAGCACTCAGCAATACTGGCGAGCCCTCTGACGAGCGAAAGACCACACCACAGGAATGGCATGAGATTTATCTGGAGAACAGGGAAAAAATGGAAGCACCAGCAGTCTCTGACGTTCCGCCATCGGATCAAAGGAAGCCAGGGAAACTGAAGCAATTTACTATTTTCCTTCGCCGTAACATCAAAACGAAGATTACAAATATCCAGTATCTGTGTATCACATTATTGGTAGCCCCAGTTCTGGCAGTTATCTGCGCCTTTCTTACACGCTATGCGCCACCCGAGGGTTATACCGTCATGAACAACAAGAACCTGGTAAGCTATTTCTTCATGGCTGTCATCGTCGCCACCTTTATAGGCATGAGCGGCAGTGCGGAGGAAATCATCAAGGACCGTGCCCTCTTGAAACGTGAGAGATTCCTCAACCTTTCGTACGGCAGTTATATCTGGTCAAAGATTGTCTACATGGCAGGTGTCTCACTGATACAAACCTTTCTGTTTATTATAATCGGAAATGCCATCATGGGACTACATGGGCTATTCTGGACCTGGTGGCTCATCCTGTTTATCACTGCGTTCCTCGCTAGTCTGACAGGTCTGCTGCTCTCCCAGTGCCTTAACTCCGTAGTAGCTATCTATATCAGTATTCCTCTCCTGCTCATTCCACAAATCTTACTCTGTGGACTTGTGGTCAGTTTCTCCGATCTGACACCTAAGAGCAAGACAGGTAATGTACCTATTATCGGTGACCTTATCCCCTCACGCTGGTCGTTTGAGGCTCTTGCTGTCACATCATTTACAGATAATAAATACGAAAGGTTGTTTTTCAATTTAGACAAGGAGAAATACGAGACACAATTCTATAATATCGGTTATCTCTATGAGATACAGTCACAGCTGGAAACGCTCAAAGACGAACAGACTCATGGTAAGGACGTAAAAACGGAACACATGGAGGTGATACGCACCAACCTGCCCATTGTGACAGAATACTGCGGAATGAAAGCCTATCAGGGAGATGAGTCTTACACCTCACTCTATAATTACATGAAAGAGGCAGAGAAGATTCTCTCCAAGCGCAGCAATCAGGCGACCCTCAAGGTGGATGCACTGACAGCAGACTTTATCCGAAACTATGGCAAGGATGCCTTGCTCGACTTAAAGCGCAATAACTTTAACCTCAAGTTAGAGGACTTTGTCATTAGCGCAGGGAATCATAAATTGCTTGACGTGATTGACAACACGATTGTGCCACGCACAGGACCTATTTTCCTCACACCACGCAATAAGACTGGACGTGCACCTTTCTATAGCAGTGTGAAGATACTGGGTGACACTCCCGTCAAAACCCTGTGGTTCAATATGGCAGTACTTCTCTTGATGAGCGTTATCGTCACCATTCTCCTGTTGACAGACCGTCCAGGACGATATATCAGGAAAGACCAACAATGAATAAACAAACATAAAACATTTAATAACTTAATTCTTAAACAAAAATGAAGAAATTAACAGTATTAGCAATCGCATTCGCTGCTATCGTTTTCGCAGCATGCGGAGGACAGAAAAATGCCAAGAACACAGAGGACGCTGATTCTCTGAAGAGTTTCGAACAGCAACAGATTGAGGCAAGCATTAAGATGCATATTGACAGCATCGCCGCAGACCTTGGAAAACTCAAGCAGCTTCCTTTCGTTCAGGAGGGTAACGGTGGCTTCACACTGACCAAAGAAGAGAAACAAGTTAAGCCCGACTACCTGCTGAATGCCAATGTTGCCGAAGAGGCTGCCACCTTGGCTGAGAAATACCGCATCCTAAGCGCCCTTAACGTAGACAGAAAGATTGCTTCTCTCTATGAGATGCCGACAGAGGATTATGACAAAGCTATTACCAAGCTTGTAGCAGACATCAACGATCCTTCCTTCAAGGTCATTGACAATGCCAACAACCTTTTTGAGACATCCAGCACATTGTACGACGCTATGGATGAGAACGGACGCATCAACTTCTTCTGGCAGCTGGCATCAGCAGCTCTGGTTGAGGAGCTCTATGTCATGAACCAGAACACCGACAAGTTCCTCAGCACTTTCACTGATGAGGCTGTCTCAGATGTTACTTTCCGTATCATTGTCATCCTCGATGCCATCAACCGTCTCACAGACTATGACGCAGACATCAAGCCCGTTGCTGAGGCTGTCGCTCCATTAGAGGTACTCAACGCTACCACTGTTGATGAGATGAAGAAGCAGCTCGCTGAAGCAAAGGATAAAATCAACGCAGCCCGCAAGGCTATCATAAAATAAGAAATAAACAAATATTATGACAATCGACATCAAAGAACAAAACGGCGGATACACTGCAGAAATGGCTGGTCGTTTAGACACCCCTGCAGCAGTACAAGCAGCAAAAGACTTTCAACCCCTGATGGACCATGCTGACAAAGAGATCACACTGGATTGTACCCAGTTGGATTATATCAGCAGTTCCGGATTGCGCCTTTTCCTCAGCCTTCGTAAAGAAGCCGCTGCAAAAGGTGGTAAAGTCATTATTGTCAACATCAATGACGAGATTAAGAAAGTCTTTATGATGACTGGATTCTATAATCTCTTTGAGATTAAATAAAAGATGACAGAATACGGACTGGATATTCATTGCACCATGCTGTTAGAAGACTATCGGGAGCAACTCCCGAAATACCGTCTTCTACAGCAGGTGGTAATGGAGAAGCTCGGTGAGTTAGTCAAAAAATCTGGTATTGAACTGAATTCCATGGAGTCCCGCATAAAGACAGAAGCGTCTTTGGCAGGCAAACTGGAGCGGAAAGGTCCTAAGTATGACTCTCTTACTGATATCACTGACATCTTCGGTGCCCGCATCATTACGTTTTACAACGAAGACGTGGACCGCATCGCATCGATGGCAGAAATACTATTCGACATTGACTGGGCTAACTCCATCGATAAAAGAAAAATGCACCAATACGATAGCTTCGGGTATAACTCACTACATTATATCTGCAAGATACCTAAGCAACTATTCTATGATGAGAAGCATCCTGAACTGAATGAGATTCCATTCGAACTGCAGATGCGTACGGCACTACAGCACGTATGGTCAGCTATCCAGCATGACATCGGTTACAAAAACGACATCGAGATACCTGTGGAATACCACCGTAACCTCAGTCGCCTTGCCGGTATGTTAGAGCTGGCAGACAATGAGTTTAGCCGTATCCGTACAGACATCAGCGACTACCGTAGACGTATCGAGCATTTGATGAAGGATGGAAAGTTGGAGGAGATATCTCTCGATGGTGACAGCTTCCGCTCATATATCGACATGCAGCCTTTCAACAAACTGAATAAGCAGATTGCAGCTATCACAAAGGCAGAGTTACTTCCGTCTTCTCCGATGAGCTATTTTCCTTTGCTTCGTGGAATGGGCATGAAAACGCTAGCCGATATTGAACAATTGATCAGTGATAATTTCGATGACGCCTACCAGTTGGCACTCTTCCAGTTAGGAACTACCGACATTGATATTCTTTCCTCCAATATCGGAATACAGAATATCTGTATTGTACACATCCTGAAAAATGACGGGGGTAAGGCGGGAATCCGATGGATGTTCGACATCATCAACGGTGTATCGGAACATAACAACGACATGGCGCAGATAATCTTGGAGCAAGCATCCAAACTGTCTTTCATGAATAAGTAATAAGTCGTAGAAGAGATGGAACACATTCATATGCCACAAGGAAGACCGTTAGTCGCCATTGTTGACAGCAACACACTGGCAACATTAGGTCTGAAACAGATTCTACAGAATGTTATGCCTATCATGACAGTTGAGACGTTTGGCTCCTTTGCTGAGCTGGAAGCTAACCAACCAGATAAGTATGTTCATTATTTTGTGGCTATGGACATTGTCTTACAGGAGAGACAATTCTTCCAAGAAAGACGGTGTAAGACAATAGTACTTACCTTACAACTGGAAGACACCGCACGACTGTCAGAGTTTCACAGTCTCTGCATCAACCAACCAGAACCACAACTTATCCGTCAGCTACTGATGCTGGCACAGCATGCCCATGGCGGAGGAAAGAACCTGCCTCCCATGCCCCAGGTATTACAACAGAAGATCTTATCCGACCGTGAGATAGAGGTAATGTCACTTATCGTCCAGGGATATATCAACAAAGAGATTGCTGACAAGTTGAATATCGGACTCGCCACGGTTATTACCCATCGCAAGAATATCATGGACAAACTGGGCATGAAAAGCGTATCCGCACTCACCATCTATGCCGTCATGCACGGCTATGTGGACATCAACAAAATCTAGATGTTATTCCGATTGTCTGGAACCTTTGCAGAAAGATAAGGAATGAATATGAAAAGAGTATTGCTCCTGATAACCCTGCTGGTAGGGATATGGTGCGGAGTTGGAGCGCAGACACAGAAAAAGATAGTGGTGCTTTCCGACCCACACGTAATGGCTCCATCACTGCTGGTAAGCGAAGGAACGGCATGGACGAACTATCTTAACAGAGAGCGTAAGATGGTGGACAACAGCCAGCAGTTGTATGACGAGATGATGACCCGTATCATGACTACCAGTCCTGATCTGGTGCTAATTACTGGTGACCTGACGAAAGACGGTGAGCAGGTGAGCCATGAGTATGCCATCAGCAAACTCGACGAGTTACGTGCCTCAGGCATCCAAGTGCTGGTGATTCCTGGCAACCATGATCGCGGTGCTAACAGGAATGCTGTTTATTACAATGGTGCCAGCACGACGGCGGCGGCTGTTGCCGACAACGACTGGTTTGCCAAGCACTATGTCAACTACGGCTATGGTGACAGTTCCGAGTGTGAGGGAACCACGCTGACCTACGCCTGTGAGCCTTTCGACGGACTGGTGGTGATAGGCATTGACAGCGGTAGGAAAGGTATTGTCTCATCGACGACATTGAATTGGGTCAAAGACAAAGCTGAGACCGCCAAAGCCAATGGCAAGCGTGTCATCGCCATGATGCACCATCCGCTGATGCCTCACTTCACAGGTGTGGATACCTTTGTGGAAACATCTGTGGTTTCGAACTACGAGACAGTACGCAACACACTGGCTGAGGCAGGTGTCAAGGTGGTGTTCACAGGACATATCCATACCTCGGATATCCGCAAAGGACTGGAATGCCGACCTATCGAAAGCTATCTATGATGTCAATACGGGTTCGCTGATATCCTATCCTTGCGACTATCGTGAGGTGACGCTGAGTGACGACCTCTCGAAGATGAGCATCACCACAGGACATATCTCGACGTTGGAAGGTAGAGACGACTTTGCCCATGTTGCTAAAAGCAGGCTTGAGACAGCCATAGAAAAGGCAATAATCGCTATGGGATCGGCTTATGCGCTGATAGCCCCCACCGTCACGAATGCCCTGATCATCCATGCAGAAGGTAATGAACCGGACAACGAAGATGCTGCCGATATCCTGTCAACATTGTTAGCCGCCGCCGACATGGGCGTATTGTGGGGGAAACTGACAGAGAAAAAGGCAAATGACCTGAAAGTGATGGTCAACAGTATTTTGCAGGACAAAAGCAACTATAAGACGGAGCGCGAGGACGTGACCAACGACCTGACGTTAGACATCGAACTGTAGGAATCGAAAAGTTATTTGCTATTCTGGTACCAGTCCCTTGGCATTGCCGTTGATGGGGTTAATGGGCTCAATGGGTGCTTTGGGCATCCTGGGCACATTGGGCTGGATGGGCACATTGGGCTAGATGGGTGTCTTGGGCTGGATGGGCGTCTTGGGCTTCTGCCCATTAACCCCATTAGCCCCATTAACCCCATCTTCCTTTCCCCCATTCCTCCTCTGCCAATCCCTCCTGGCTCGAAACATTTCTTCCTTGATACCTCCATTCTTCTTGAAATCACGTTTCTTCCATTCGATAAGTCCACGAATAAGCACATCACACTGATGTATCAGCGTGATAGCAATATTGGCAATCGTCTCGTCAGAACGCTCTTGTATCTTCTCGCGAAAAACGTCAGAGTCGAGATGAGTCTTACAGAAAGAGCGTGTCTGTACGCAACGTGGATCGTTGTACGCCCATTTCTCCAGACCTCTGACACGCAGATAATCCTCATAATCGAGGAGCAATTCATGAAGCGATGCACGATTGACGTTCGTCAGTTTCAGTTCCATTTCACGTGACGTGATTCCGTCGATATTCCCTTCTGCCAGATTCTGCTTACCAGAACGTGCCGCCTGCACCATTTGATCAATGGTACGATCACCCGTCTTGAAGTATTTGTTGGCGAAGTAAAACGTCACATCATAGATACACTCCGCTTTCCGAAAAGCCTTCAATGTACGATAGTTGTTGTCTTGTCTTAGAAATTCTTTATCTTCGTTCATAATGATAGTTGAATAGTTGATATTGCTATTCGAAAGACAAAGATACGACAAACATAACAAACTACAAAATCGATTTTCTACGACTCCGATGATTCTATAGAACAACGATTCTGTTTTTAATATGATTAACAAAACACCCTCTTTCGTTAACCCTTAACCATGAACCTTTAACCAGAAGTCACTTCTTCCATCCTCCATCTTCATACGACATAGAAGAGAATAGCCTCATCGCGATTAACTGATACCTTTATATAACAACTCCGCCCTTGACAACCTGCTTTTTGTCAGGGGCGGAGATTCGTTTTATTCCATTGACTCGATGAAGGCGAAAGAATTAGGTGTCTGTCCCCTCCGATCTTTATGAAAGGTACCTGTCCCTATTACATCATTGTAAAAAAAAACGGCTCCCAATGTTGCAACTTTCAAAATAATTGCTTATATTTGCGGTGTCGTTTAGAAATAGACGACTACATCGAGGAGAGCGATTAAGCTTTGACCCGCTAGAGAATCTGGAAAATTCACGTGTACGGGCGAGAAGTTTGAAAGCTGCTTCTCCTGCAGTAGCATATATACAGTTATCTCCATGTGTGGAGTCAGCTCACATATATACCTGCAGGTGTGAGCTGATTTTCATTCTGACGTACACAGGTATTCCAGAACCTTCTAGCTAAGAATGCAAGAAGGCTCACACTCTTTGTGTATAGATATTATCGGACACCAATAATTATATTAAATGAACAACCTTATCAATTGGTACATAAAATATTGTAGAAAAGAAGTTGCGCAAGATGATAGTAAATTGTGTTCCTTATTTAATGCGTCTTCTTCCAACAAAGAAAAGGCAATATTATTATTGATAGGAAAGCATCAATGGTATTTAAAGCCTTTTCATCCTGACATATATAATGCCATTATTGATAAAATGGCTATTGACGCTCCATGGAATAAGATGAAAAGCTATGATAGCTTTGAAGATGTTTTTAATGATCATCTAAAGTGGAAGGCGTATGACTACATACAACAACTGACAGTATACGATATTGCTATACGACTTGTCATAATTAATAATGACGAGAAGCTGCAACCTACAAATAAGTTATACCTGCATGCTGTGCCGATGACTGCGTACAAGTGGTTATTTAATAACGGCATCGTGAATGTAAAGGTGACAGGTAGCTATAGTATTGTTGAGAAAAAGGACCTAAAAGGTGTTTTTGGCTCTTTGACTGCCAGGGAAATTGAAGACCTTCTTTGTCATTTGGGAAAAGGTATCAAGCGAGTTAGAGGGAATAGGCTTTCTGTGAATCAATCAGAAAATGAACTTGATGATATTATCAAAGACATTTTAAAGACCAATAAATGATATCATCTCAGAATATAAGGAAGAAACCGAAAATCCTCGAAAGAGTAGGTAAAAGTAATTAATGCTATTATGAATATTATGAAAAAGAAGAATTATCAGAAACCAAAGATTAAAATTATGCTGCTAATAACAGAGCAGAAGTTTCTAACGGGAAGTTTAACAGCTATAAGAGACGACTATGGTATTCCTACAATTCAAGGCTGGGTAGATGAAGACGAATGAAGTGATGAGTGAAATGAATTTGAATTGACAAATTATTAAATTAAATTATCAAGATGAGACAGAATATATCATTAAAAAATATCATACATCCACTGGCTGGTGTAGTACTAACTATTGCAGGTACAGTTTTTGTCGCTTGCTCAAGCGAAGACAATACTTACGATACTATTCAGAAGGGTAATCGAGTTGAATTCTCACTAAATGTTGATGCAAACAAGGGCGAAAACAATGAAAGCAACTCGACTAACCGAGCGCTTTCATTTTCTGGTTCCAAGCTCGTAGCAAGTTGGGCAACAAACGAAAAAGTATATGTACGTCATGACGGCAAATGGGCTTCAGGAGGTTATCTTACTCCACAATCTAATGGTAAGAGCACAACGCTTAGTGGAACTATATCCTTTGAACCAGGACATAAGTCGCCAATGAGCGGTGATTTGATTGAGTTGAAATACCCTAAGGTTGGATTTGATTATACTGACCAAGACGGAACTATAGAGACGATAGCAGAAAAATATGATTTTGCATGTGGATCGACATCTTTAGAATCTGCTACAGACTTCTCAAATTTCACTGCTCAAACTACAACATTTGAAAGCCAGCAGGCTATCGTCTTTTTTAGGTTAAGTGACAAAGACAATGATTATGCGCCTCTCGTTGTTGAAAAACTCAAAATTGCATCTCCGAAGCTTTACGTCAAAGAAGATATTGAGAATGGTACTGTTATAACAGGCGAAAACGAAGACCTCATCGTGACTCCAAATACACCTACAAATGAGTTCTACGTAGCACTTCGTGGTCTCCAAGATGCAGATGTCAGAATTACTGCTTATGCTGGTGGCAAGACCTATTTTGTAGAGAAGAAAAATGTTACTTTTGAACATGGCAAAATATATCAAGTAAACTTGATAGTAAAAGAAAGGACCATCTACTATCTTGGCTATGCAGCCTACGGAGATCCAGAACTCACGTTTAGCAAGGATCCAAATACTGTTCACAAACTTTCTCAGCAAGGTACTGTCACCATCAATTCAACTTGTAATTTCGAGTATACCAAAGACGGCAGCAATCCTATTACTACTGCTCAGTTCACAACTGACGGCATCAACCTGCCCAGTTTCTGGAGTTCGAGAGGATGGGAAAATGAAGGAAAATACATCTTTATCATCATCCCACAGGCCTTCTATCAATACACTCCGGCGAACGTGGATAATGCAGGTTATTTCTTGGATGTTAGCACAGGTAAGAAATACCTGATGCAGGCAGGAAATTCAATGTTCGAAATTCAGGTTCCAGCAGAGCACATCTGGAGTGCCATGATTGACGGAGTTCCATATTATGTGACACGCATGTCAAACAACGGAGTAACTCAACAAAACTGGAATTTCTTTGACAAAGGATTCTATTAATAATCAGAAGTCGAGAATCGAAGGGACACTACCGATTTCTCCCAAGATTCATTCTGATATTTAACTATGTAGGCTAAAGTCTAGACTTTAGCCTACTTTATGCATATAGGTTATCGCTTTCTGTCAAGGGATTGCTCATGTCATCAAGCATGATTGCCACCACCCCAACCCCATTCTTCAACTAAAAGTAGCTTCGTCGATTACCCGAACTTCGTTCGCCTACTCGTAGCCTTTCGAGACACATGTTCTCAAAGATAGGGAATAAAACTGAAAGTCGCAAATAAATGAGGAAAAAGTTGGAAGATTCAAAATTATTACCAGAAGTTTTATTTCAATGCAATTAATATCACTAATATCACAAACGCCCTGTTTATGGGCATTCTTAAGTGATATTAGTGATATTGGGTGGCGTTTTGGGGGCTGTATTGATGAAAAAACGCTTCGATTTTTGTCAAATAATACAGGATTATATGAGTTAGGCGGTACCTATCGATGAGTTTGGTGCCGCCTATCCATGCGATAGGTGCCGCCTATCGGGGAGACAGGTGCCGCCTATCGGAGACAACTATGCCTTCCAAGGGTTATTCGAATATCTCCTATGGGGGTATAGGAATACCTCCTTTCATGTGTACCAGATATTGGAACGACCCTTGGGAGATATCAGAACAAATGATAAAAGGCATACTTATGTTTGGGGAGTTCGCCACCACCCCTGCCCCTCCTCCCCGTGAGGAGGGGAGTTGATTACTTCAAGCCATTCTTTAGGGAGTCAACCGTACTCCCCTCCTTCTGGAAGGAGGGGCAGGGGTGGTAGAGAAACTCTACCAAAAGTTTTTTCAATGTTACCAATGTCACTTTGCTACACTCGTTGATAATCAAGGAGTTACGAGTGACATTATGGGTGGCAAAGTGACAAAATAGGGTGTTTTTGATGAAAAACTCATGTATTTTTGATGAAAAGCGCTGCGATTTTTGTCAAATGATACCGGATTTTACAGTTTTACGGAAGAGATATCAACCAGCCCGTTGACAATCGCATAAATCGTCAGTCCCGCCGGGGAATGAATCTGCAGTTTACGGGCGATATTACGTCTATGTGTGATAACGGTATTGGTAGAGATACACAGATGGTCAGCAATCTCCTTGTTAGACATACCCTGTACCAAAGCTATAATCACATCCCTTTCACGGTCTGATAACGCCTCGCTGTTATCCTGTCCTCCCTTAAATACCATTGTAGAGATATTCCTCGTCACCGTATTCTGCTTCTGTTGTTGTTCCAGGCGACGGACAGCAGGCACGAAAATATTGTCCTCCACCTCGGCATGTTGCATCAGCCACTCCTCATTATTATATATATCATAGAGGGTCGCCGTCAATTTATTATTGCTATGAGGGTCAGAAGGCAGATACTTGATGATCATCAGTTTCAACTCACGCAATGCCCTGTCTGTTGACTCATGGTGTTTGGAGAACGTCTCCACATTATAGTCATTCACCGTACGTCCCTCCAGTAATGCCGTCACATAAGGGAATAAGGTTTTCTCCTCATATTTCATGTGGCGTTGTATCTCACGGGCATAGCCGTCGTAGAACTTCAGGATAAGATGTCCCAAGGAATCATTCTCATCAAAGCTCTCCGCCAGCTGTCTCCTGATAGAGGGCAGCTGATAGTCGAGGAAATAGGCATGACTGGCATCCAGGTAATGCAGCAGGGTACGAACATCAATCTGATCATCATTCACATTATTCGTTGAGCCGTTCATGGTAAAGTTGACGACAGCAAGGAAGGTATAGGTATCCACATGGTTCATCTCACAAGTCTCCCATACGGTCTTGTCGCCAAAGCCGAGATTGATACCGAAACTACCCAGAGCCTGCAGCAGGTTATAATTGTCTTTGATAAGAGTAATCATCTTATCTTCGGGCTCATACATCTTCAAATTCTTCATACCGCTATATACCTTATTATATATATTGACGGTGCAAAAGTACTGAATTTACGGGACTCATGCAATAGTTATAAACAAATTCATCATTTTTAGGTATTGTGGGAAAGTGTAAAACAATCTACCTTTGCAGCGGAAAAAGAAATTAAGGATACACTTAGATATGATGAAAAAAGTATTATTTACACTTGCATTTCTTGCCACCTGCTTTACAGCCAGTGCGCAAGAGAACAAAAATGACAGTCTACCACAACGCACATTCTGGGACCGCCTGAGCATCGGTGGTTATGGTGAGCTTGCCTTCTCCCGTAACTTCTATAGTGATCACGTCAGCCGCTACAGTCAGCCAGAGGCACATAAGAACGACCCCAGCCATGGCCGTTTCGACATACCCCATTTCACCATCGCTTTAGGTTATGACTTCGGTAAGGGATGGACATTAGGCACCGAGATTGAGTTCGAGCATGGTGGTAATGGCATCGCCTATGAGAAAGAGGACGAGGAAGGCGGAGAATGGGAACAGGAGACAGAGAAAGGCGGTGAGGTAGAGCTGGAGCAGTTCTGGATTCAGAAGTCTTTCGCCAAATGGGCAAACATCCGTGCAGGACACATCGTCGTACCTGTCGGTCTGAACAATGCCCATCACGAGCCCCTCAATTTCTTCACGGTCTACCGCCCGGAGGGTGAGAACACCATTCTCCCTTCCACCTGGCACCAGACAGGTATCTCTTTCTGGGGACGTTACAAAGACTTCCGTTATGAGGCACAGTTCCTTGCCGGTCTGAATGCCGACCACTTCACGAATACCGGTTGGATTCACAAAGGTCATAAGTCACCATTGGAGTTTGATATTGCCAACAAATACGGTATTGCCCTGCGCATGGACAACTACACCATCCCCGGACTGCGTATCGGTCTGAGCGGCTACTATGGACACAGCATCGGCAACAGCTATCCCCGTAATGCCAATGGCGTGGATAACGAATACAAGGGAGTGGTAGCCATCGGCTCTATCGACTTCACCTATAATGCCCACAACTGGATTGTCCGCGGACAGGCAGACTATGGTTATCTCGGTGACGCAGAGCAGTTGAAGTATGTCTATAACCGTCTGAACTCCAAGTCACCATACAAGCACTCTGCTTTTGTCAGCAAGAATGCTTATGCCATCGGTATAGAGGCAGGTTATGACATCTTCTCACAGATTCACTATACCCGTAAGCACAACCAGAAGATGTATATTTTCGGACGTTACGAGCAGTATAATCCTTATGCCAGCAAGACAAAGGACACAGAGTATGGTTATACGGAGGTGAAGCGCCTTGCCTTCGGTCTCAACTACCATCCACTCAAACAGGTAGTGGTGAAAGCTGAATACTCTCACCGTTTCCTCAAGAGTATCTATAATGACGAGCCGTCCCTTAATCTGGGTGTCGCTTATGAGGGATTCTTTGACCTTGGACACAAGAAACTTGCCCAGCAGGAGCAGTATGACGTACAGAAGCTCAATGAGCGCATCAACCAACTGCAACAGCAATTGGATGAACTGAAACAAAAAACAATGTAAACATAAATCACAAACAAAAATGAAAAAGTACTTAATTTTCTCTTTTGCTGCCCTGATGGGTGCAATGACTTTCACTGCTTGCGGTGATGATGACAACAAAAATGGTAGTAAAGATGATGGTGGCGATAATACCGAGTTCAATATCGTGACAACATCTCCTATTGTTGACAAAGATTCTTATGCCGACAATACAACAGGTTACAATGATAAATCTTTTGGTAATGCCGCCATTGAAGGTTGCACTGATCTCGTTGATGAGCTGACAGCTGCCAACGCTGTCATTACGGCTTCTAAGCTCACAGACGTTCAAGAGTCTTATCTGTATCTGGTACTCGACAACTTAGTTGACAATGTAATCGTACCAACTTATACCAATCTCGCTGACAATGTAGAGGACTTGGAAAAGACACTGAAGGGTCTCACCGTCAGCACCATCACACAGTCCCAGATTAACAAGGCATGCGAAGACTTCAAGGCTGCCCGTCTTTACTGGGAGCGTTCTGAGGCATTCCTGATGGGTGCCGCCTCAGACTTCGATATCGACCCGACCATCGACTCATGGCCTCTGAACCGTTCTTTGCTGTTGAGCTACTTCAACAATGGCATGAGTGAAGAGATGCTGAACGATGCCACCATCCTCGGCTTCCATGCTATGGAGTTCATCCTCTTCCGTGACGGTCAGCCCCGTAAGGTGACTGAGTTCCAAGGAACTGACACCTATAAGGGCTTCGAGAAGATTACCGGTGAGCAAGAACTGGCATACGCCCAGACCATCTGCACCCTGTTGAAGCAGCGTTGCTTCCAGTTACAGGTAGCATGGGAGGGAGAGACTTCTGCCAATGCCAGCCGTGTCGCTGTCGTAAAGGAGGCTGGTCTTGACTATACCACAGAGAACGGACTGAGCTATGGTGAGAATCTGGTAGGCGCTGGTGTTAACAGCAAGAGCACTTTCAAATCACTGAAGGCAGCGATTGCTCAGGTACTCTCTAACGACGAGGGCAGCTGTGTAGGTATTGCCAATGAGGTAGGTACTGCAAAGATTGCCAATCCCTTCTCTGCCGGTGACGTGTCATACGTAGAGTCACCTTACAGCTATAACTCTATCGCTGACTTCCGTGACAACATCCGCTCTATCCGTAATATCTGGTTGGGATCTACCAATAAGACAGCCAACAAATACAGCTTCCACACTTTCTTTGCCAGCGTGAAGCAAGAGAATGTCAACCAGGATTTGGAGAGCACCTATGTTAGAGCCATCGAGGCTGTCAGCAATATGCCCTCTCCTTTCGTGAAGTATTGCTGCAGCATCTGGAATATTAATTTCGAAGATGATAATGACTGGGATTAAATAGACAGACATAGACTATTTAGTGCTAAGCGCCTCACCCTAAAAAGGTGAGACGCTTCAGCCGTTAAAATAATAACCTTTAAAATAAGTAATATGATGAAACTGAAAAACCTATCAAAAGTGATGCTCGGACTTGCTGTCCTGTCACTGGCGGCATGCTCTGATGACAACACGCCAAGCGGAATCGGTGAGCTGACACCAGAGGAGAGTGCCTTTGGTAAGGCAAACGACGTGTTTACCGCCGAGGAATGGTACCCTGGCGGTCAGTTGGGAACGACGGAGAAGGTAAGCTACTCTGCCATCACACCTGCCGCAGAGTCCATGGAGGAAGACTTCAACACGGGTGAAGACTTCTTCGAGCATCTCTACACTTTCGATGTAGCACCCCGTAAGGGACTCGGTCCCGCCTGGGTCCGTAACGGCTGTATCGCCTGCCACCCCAGCTATGGTCACGGCAAGCGCCAGACAGAGTATCGTGCCAACACCATCGGCAACGGTTACCTGCTGGTTATCTATCACCCCACAGAGGCATATACAGAGGATGGCGTGCGCTACACCACCAGCAACTCCCCTTATATCTCTGAGGTAACTGGTATGCCACAGACACAGGCAATGTCTCCCTTCAAGGCTCCTATCGACGAGAGCCAGATCAAGATTGAGTGGAAAGACGTGACCAAGATGCCGAGTGGTCTGTCCATGACCTTCCCTGACGGTGAGAAATACGCTTTGATCTATCCTGAGGTGACCATCCCTGCCACCGCCTTCAACACCAACCCCGTACCCACCAACTACGAGGTACGTCTGGAGTCTACCATTGGTGTCTATGGCACTGGTCTGATTGACGCCATCAGCGATGACGACATGCGTGAGCAGTATCGCAAGGAGGCTCCTTACGTAGACCTGAACCCCGCTATGTGGGACAAGGCTGCCAATGACTTTGCAGCCTCCGCCTATTACGGTGCAGGCTATAATGACACCAAAAGCCACAATGGCGGCAAGGGTATCGTGAAGAAGTTCACCTATGCCATGACCCGCGGCTCACTGCAGGATGGTGCCGGTGCCAACGCTATCTGGAACATCACCAATGTGACCCGTTCCGACCGTCACTGGCTCTACAGCACGACAGCATGGGCTCAGGCTCAGAGTGAGGACGCTGAGGTCATCGCCTATATCAAGGAGCATGGTGCCTCTCCGTTGAGCATCCTGCACCCTTACTATGCCGACGGTACCGACGAGGGCATCAGGGCTCGTGTCTATGAGGTGCTGAATACCCCCAGCATAGCCTACAAAGACACTTTCGAGAAGTATCTGCTGAACGACGAGTACTATGGTGGTGAGGAGGAGATGTCCGACAAGCAGTACTACCAGTTCATGGTATGGCACCGCGGACTTGCCGTTCCTGCCGCCCGTAACCTTGACGACAAGGACGTGCAGCGTGGTAAGACGCTGTTCACACAGATGGGATGCGCCCAGTGTCACCGTCCTTCCTGGACGACAGGTGCCGACAATATGTGGGTGGATGCCAGCATCAAGGCTTATGCGCAGAGCATCGGCAAGGATGCCAGTGAGATGCTGCCCAAATATCCTTACCAGAAGATATGGCCTTATACCGATATGGTACAGCACCGTCTCTTCATGGAGAACGACATCCGTACGGGCTGGTGCCGCACCACCCCACTCTGGGGACGTGGCTTGTCCCGTCAGCTGACGGGTGCTGACGACCGTCTGCACGACTGCCGTGCCCGCACCGTCATCGAGGCAATCATGTGGCATGCCTACTCCAGACAGTCGGATGCCTACAGCTCCGCCGTACAGTTCTATAACCTCCCGAAGGCAGACCGTTACGCTGTCGTGAAGTTCATTGAATCTATTTAATACACTGTTTTCTTGCCTGAATGGCAGATAATGTGTATCTTTGCACAATATGAAGAAAACTGTCATAGCATTCTATATCGTGGTGATAGCCGTCATGGCTATCGCCACGATTGTTGAGAAATACCAAGGTACCTCCTATGTGTCCGAGCATATCTACGGTTCCTGGTGGTTCTCCGCCCTCTGGGCTGTCCTCACCGCCTTTGCCGTCGGCTATTTTGTCAAACAGCGGGTACGCCGTGCCTTTGTCGTCACCCTCCATCTGTCGTTTGTCGTCATCCTACTCGGTGCCTTGCTGACACATCTCACCGCCGAGAAAGGGATTGTCTACCTGCGCACCGGTCAGTCTACAGACCGTTATATGACGGAGGACATGCAACTGCACCCCCTGCCCTTCTCAGTAAGGCTCGACCGTTTCGAGGTGGAGTATCATGAGGGGACGAGTGCCGCTGCCGACTATGTCTCGACCATCACGATGGATGACGGTAAGGAAAAGAAGCAGGAGAGGATCTCCATGAATAACATTGCTTCCTTCCATAGCGTGCGTCTCTATCAGAGCAGCTTCGACGAGGACATGCAAGGCAGTATCCTTGCTATGAACAGTGACCCCTGGGGCATCCCCGTCACCTATCTGGGCTATGCCCTCCTCTTCATCTCCCTTATCTGGATGCTCTTTGACCCTCACGGCACCTATCGCCGACTGCTGCGCTCCCCGCTCCTGAAACGGGGAATGATGCTACTGGCACTCTTCCATCTCACCTCTTCCATCTCACCTCTTCACGCCACCCCCCGTGTACTGCCGAAAGAGACTGCCGAGAAGTTCGGACAACTCTTCATGGTGTATAACGACCGGGTATGTCCGGTACAGACCTACGCCATCGACTTCACCAAGAAACTCTATGGTAAGCGCTCGTATGGGGAATATTCTGCGGAACAGGTACTCACCGGCTTTGTCTTCTTCCACGACGACTGGGCAGAAGAGCCGGTCATCAAGGTGAAGGGCGGAGAACTGAAAGGCCGCCTCGGCATCCCCGACTATGCCAGCATGAACTATTTCTTCGGCAAGAACGGCTATATCCTCGGTCCTTACGTCCAGGAGTTCTACCAAGGACAGCAACAGGAGAGTTTCCACAAGCAGGTTTCCAAGATGGACGAGAAGCTCATGCTCATCATGGACTTGCACAAGGGAACGCCCTTGAAACTCCTGCCCTATCAGAACAAAGGCACTATCACCTGGTATGCCCCCACCGACAACCTCCCTGAGCAGATGGACGAGGAACACCGGAAGTATATCCGTGACGTGTTCACCCTTCTCAACGGAGAGATACAGGCAGGCAACTACCAGCGTGCCAATGCCTTCCTCGACAAGATGCAGGACTACCAGAAGACCTTCGGAGCCTCCTCCCTGCCTACTGACACACAGGTAAGGGCTGAGCGTATATATAATAAGGTGGCGTTTGCCACCATCCTCTTCATGGCATGTCTTACCATGGGCATCCTCTCGTTCCTCTTGTTGATATTCAACAAGATGCGCCCCACGTTCTGGTGGCAGCGGGCTTTCCTGTTGCTGGCATTCCTCGCCCTGTCGTACGGTCTTGCCCTGCGATGGATCATCACAGGGACCATCCCCATGTCGAACGGTTACGAGACCATGCTCTTCCTTGCCTGGAGCATCATGCTGCTGTCACTCATCGTGTGCAGCTGGTTCCCTATCATGCTCACCTTCGGTTTCCTGTTGTCGGGCTTCTTCCTGCTGGTGAGCCATATCTCACAGATGGACCCGCAGATCAGCCATCTGATGCCCGTCCTCAACTCCCCCCTGCTGACCATCCATGTCAGCATCATCATGATGTCGTTCGCCCTGCTGTCACTGACCTGTATCTGTGGCATCACCGCATTCATCATGCGCCGGCAGGCAGAGGAGTTGAAACTGCTGTCGCAGCTCTTCCTCTTCCCTGCCCTCACCTGTCTGGGCTTCGGCATCTTCATCGGTGCCATCTGGGCGAATGTGTCATGGGGCACCTACTGGAGCTGGGACCCGAAGGAGACATGGGCACTCATCACCTTTATGATCTATGCCGTAGGTGTCCATGAGCAGTCCTTGCCTTTCCTCCGCAAGCCGACCCTGTACCATCTGTATATGACGCTTGCCTTCCTGACCATCCTCATGACCTATTTTGGTGTGAATTATTTCCTGGGTGGCATGCACAGCTATGCATAAAAAGTCGTTTTTCTTTGGTTCTGTGCATGATTTTCATTACCTTTGCACGCAAATAAAAGAACAATGGAAAGTAATACCCATACTATAACATTCGAGAAAGCATACGCCGAGATATATCAGTTTGACAACGGGACAGAAGTAAAGGAATTTCATGCCATGATTCACGTCAGTGAACCAGGACTTCCTTTCGCCAACCAGTTAGAGGCGGTACTCAATGCCTATAACTCACTGGTAGAGGAGAAACTGCCTGGTGCACAGGCTGTTTTCAAACGCTATTTCCTCAGTGATGCCGCCAACCAGCAGGACGAGGTGATTGTCGCCGACATGACAGACTGTGCCAAGAGCATCATCCAGCAGGCTCCCCTTGACGGTACGAAGATTGCCTTGTGGGTTTATTTCATGACAGCTGTCAGGACATCTGTCACCCATGGCGGTCTCTATGCCGTAGAGCACAATGGCTTCAAGCACCTGTGGAACGGCAGTGCCCATAACCTTGCCGCCAACTCCGAATACCAGACACGCCTGCTCTTCAACGAGTATAACATGCAACTGCTGGAGGAGGGCTGTACCCTGAAGGACAACTGCATCCGCACCTGGTTCTTCGTCAATGACGTGGACCTTAACTACGGGGGTGTCGTCCGTGCCCGTAACCAGTTCTTCTTCACACAGGGACTCACCGTCAACACACACTTCATCGCCTCTACGGGTATCGGTGGCAGACAGGCTGACCCTAACGTGCTGTCGCAGATGGACAACTATGCCATCGCAGGCATCGAGCAGGAGCAGATACACTACCTCTATGCCCCTACCCACCTCAACCGCACCAGCGACTACGGGGTGAGTTTCGAGCGTGGCACCCGTGTTGACTATCAGGACCGCCGCCATGTGTTCATCTCCGGTACGGCAAGTATCAACAACAAGGGCGAGATCAAATATCCCAAGAATATCGTCAAGCAGACAGAGCGTATGTGGGAGAATGTGGAGACCCTTCTTGCCGAGGCGGAATGCACCTACGACGACGTGTGCTATATGGTAGTCTATCTGCGTGACACCTCCGACTATCAGCTGGTACACAAGATGTATGAGACTCGTTTCCATGGCAAGCCCTATGTCATCGTCCATGCTCCCGTCTGCCGTTCCGGCTGGCTGGTAGAGATGGAGTGTATGGCTATACGCAAGGTTGACAATCCATCATTCAAGGCATTTTAGGCGAATACCTATCAGGATGGAAGGATGATTAACTACGCATACAGTGCGACAGGAACTAAGTTGTCGGTAACCTATGAATCATTGAGAACTGTCCCCAAATTTCCCTCTGAAAATCTCATGTAAAAGGGTGTTTTACATGCAAGTCAACAAAATCCGTCTCCTTTTTTACTCCGATATCTCCTATGCCTCACTCTAATATCTCCCATAGCTCATTCCAATATCTCCCGTGGTGTACGGGAGATATTCCTTTACCCTATTAGAGACTATTCCTTAGGGGGTAAGCAAATATTACTGTTGTTTCCGTCGTGGAAAAATCTCAAATCTCAAATCTCAGTTGTTGAAAATGAAGACTAGTCTTGCATGTATAATTTATGTATATATTATTATAATATAATATATATATTATATATATAATAAAATTATAATCATACATCTGCAATTCACACTAAATAACTGAGATTTGAGATTTGAGATTTTTTATCCCATACAGCAGTTATTCTGACTGTCGAATGAAACGTGTTTTCCGTTCCTCAATAACACGCTTGTATGTGCGTTTCATCTTGTCATTCAAGAAGGAGTGGTCGATGAGTGCGTATGTCTCTTGTGGAATCTCCATAAACATATCGAGCACGGAGGCAGCACGTTTCTTCGGCAATCCGATTCTTTCCGCGAATCGTTCAAAGTCCAGCCTGCAGGGATGCAACGTCCTGTCATACACATCGCTTTTCTCAATATCTGGCGAAAGCCCGTCCATCAGTCCCAGGTCGCTGCCACTTTGGATATGGATGCAGGTATTGATAAGATCGTATGCAGGAGCCAGGAAATACTCGCCGTTTCTGTTTATCAATGAAAAGTTCTTCATGTGGGCATCCTCGTTAGCAAACAGATAATCAAACACTACCATCCGGAAGAACTGCTCCATCTGTGGCATCCATGCAGGCACGAACTGCCGGATGGCATCGGCTATCTGCGCATAGT
>Ga0326511_10000209_pt1 | contig 48910 bp, 70 predicted proteins | sample 0_2496_0518_D_FD_203701 | JGI IMG/M metagenome (GOLD analysis project Ga0326511, IMG submission 203701) | Bovine rumen microbial communities from UC Davis, California, United States - 0_2496_0518 | ecosystem: Host-associated > Mammals > Digestive system > Stomach > Rumen | place: USA... | reverse complement strand
CTAATTCATATGAAGTTTTAACATCAACTTGAATTGGCTCATCAAGTTTAGGATCTGCATAATGCATAGTCATCCAACCATCAAATCCATATTCATTATCTGCTAATGTAATATTTACATCATAACCTCCAGAACGTCCATACCAAGAATTTTTAATTTTTTGAACATCAGCAACTTTTACAGCTATTGCTTTAGATTCACCATCTTTCAAAAGATATATTGTTGAACCTTTACGAGGAATCTTAACATCTTTTGCAGCAGATTCAAATATAAGACCTTCGTTTATTTTTTCGTTTAAGTTTTTCATATTTAATATAATATTTAATTATCAATCATTTCCCCAAAGTTCATGACGAACTTTATCCATTTTTCTACGAGCAGTATTTAATTTTTTCTTAGCTTTTTCAAGTTTCTTTTTTAATGACTCTTGTTGCTTAGAATTTTTATTGAATTTTACTCCATATTTTTGAGCAAGTTTTTCTGCTTCAGCTTCTTTACCATCTGCATAAAGACCACCAACTTCCTCTTCTTGGTCGATTTCAAGTTGACGATATTCGCGATGTAAATCTTTTAATTCATCTTGTAAAGACCAAACTTCATCTTCTAAAGAATCAATTTTTAATTCTTTATAAGCAGCTCTTTCCTTTTCACATTTTTCATAGTACTTACGAGCACTTTCTTCACGTTCTTTTTCACGAGCCTCAAGTTCTTCTGGTGTTGGGTCATCCACCCATAAAGTTATAATTTCACCAGTGTCTTCATCAACAAAATCTTCATAATGGCCATTCTTGCCATCCTTTTCAGATTCTTTAATATATTGTGTAAAGTTTTTCATATAATATTATTATTTCTTTTTATTCAATAAATCATCAATAACTTCAGGTTCTTGCCCTGCATATACATTATCTTCATATGCTTTTGCATCATCAATATCATCAGTACCAAATTTTGATAATGTTATTAATAAATCATCATATTGTTTATTATATACAATTGTGATCCAATCATCTTTTTCTACATTTTTTCCTTTTGATACACTAAAGCAAATACCATTATCACCTTTCCATCCATAAACAGGACCAGCTCCCCATTTCTTTAGATATTTTTCAACATCCCCATATAAGTCATCATAAACTTTACTGTTATCATGTTCACCTTTTGTTTCTACAATATATGATTTTAAATCTTTCATAATATTAATAAATATATATATAACTTAATCTTTTCATTTATCTTTTTTAATTCCTATATGCCATTTTCCACAGACTTTACATATATATGCAGTATATTTATACATTTTATGTTTTTTGATAAATGCTAATGCTTCTTGTTCTGTTTCAAATTTTTGTTTTGGTTTCCATTCACCATTTTTTCTTGCGTAATGCTCACGTTTAATAATGTGTTTATTACAGTCAGATCTAATGTTTTGTCTAGAGTTTATCAATATAATTAATCTATCTTTTTGTAACGTTGTTCTACATGTCCATTTGCTTTAATACGAATACGTTCTTGTACCGCAACATGATTCATACGTTCACCTCTAAATATTGTCTTGATAGTTATATCTGATTTTTGTCCGTTTTGTTCTAACAACCAAACTGCCCACAAATTCATTTCACGTTTACGGGCTCCCCCATATACTACTTTATCTTTATCTCTATCTGTATTTAACCAGCATTGACATTCAATTGTCCAAGCATCAACCATTCTTTGTTTATATTCAAATGGCTCTAATTTACCGTCAAGATCCATTTCCATGATATCGTCCCAAGCCCATCTGAACATATTAACAATTTCATACTGCTTAATAGGTTCACCGCCATCACCACCTTTTTCTACAGGTCTATCTTTACGTTGATTTGCATGGTCACCCATTTTCAATTCATCTCCATCGTTTGATGTCCATATTGTACGATTACCTCTTGACTTATGTTTATGTGTTTTATCGTAATACTTTTCTTCTGTGATTAATCTATCAACAGAGAAAATTTTATTTTCATTTATTTGATTAACAAAATCCTCATCCAATAATGATAATGAATCTTCATCTAAATCAAATATTATGTTATGAACTTTATTTTCAAATGTATTACGTTGTAAATATTCAAAAATACTTTGCATTAATAATCTATACTTATATTATATATAAAAATAATTATTCATTAACATTATGTTTAGATTTTAATCCTTTACATTCATTTAATAATTGTTCTTTATATTGTATCAAGTCATCATTAATTTCAAAAAAATGTTCTATTCGTCTTGAATAATATTCATCAGCAGGTTCACCACGTTCATATATACGCCATTTATATTCATCCCATGATTTTGTCAAATAATGTTTTAACCTAATATTTGAATGAACAATATTCTCGCCTTCCCAAGGACCATGTGGGGCATGAAAATCCCAATGTGATTTAATTTTTCTTAAATAAATTAAAGACTTCGTATTAAAATTCAAATCACAAAAATTAGATGTCATAATTTTTGTATATGTATCTTTTAATGAATATATTTGATTAGGATATGGATCTTTTATATGACCTGAAGCAGTCATTGTTTCCCATTGATATAATATAAACTGAATTGAAGGATTATGTAAATAATATTCGACTTCAGTTACAAATGTATTTTTATCACAATCCAAATATTCATCAGCATCAACAAATAAACATGCATCAAATGTTTGTTTATATAATCTATAAAAACATCTCCAAACAATTTCTTGTCTTAATGAATAATTTGTTTTTTCATCATCATTTGCAATTTGATATAAATTATCATATAAAATAACATCTTTATATTTTGATGTAATATGTTTATGTGATTTACTATTTACATCTTCAAATAAAATAATTTTATTTATTCCTAAATTTAAATAATGATTAATCCATTCTTCAAGATATCTTTGTTCATCTCGAATAATTTGGCATATACATATATTTAACATTAAGTATAATCATTATATTTATATTTAACATTTTGATATTCTTTCATTAAATCATCTTTATATGATAATAAATCTGTGTTAATTTCAAAAAACATTTCTAGTTTTCTGTCATATTTTTTATTTTGCTGCTCACCTTTTTGTAATAAACGCCATACATATTCTTCCCATGATTTTGTTAAATAATGATATATTGGTATTGGAGAATATGTGATGTGATTACCCTCCCAAGGTCCATGTGGAATATGATTGAAATCATTATATGATTTAATTTTTCTTAAAAATATTGCACATTTAAAATTAGAATCATATTCTAAATTTTTATTATTGAGTAATTGTGTATATGTATTAACAATTGAATACTTTTGATTTGGGAAGGGATCTTTAATATTTCCATTTGCCGTTACACATTTCCATTTATATCTAATAATTGAAATTGTTGGGTCTTCATACAAACACTGAAGATCATTATGAAAAATATCATAATCACAATGTATATATTCATCAGGATCTATAAAAAAACAGCAATCAAAATCATTTTTATGCAAACGATAAAAACATTGCCAAACTGCATGCTGTCTATTTGCATCTAATGTATTGTCTTTGATTACTTTAATTTCATCATCATTTAAAACATCTAATAATTTATATAAAATTACTTTATTTCCATATTTTGATAATACTTCAGAATGAGATGTACTATTATAATCTTCAAATAATACAAATTTTGAAATTCCTAAATTTAAATGATAATCTATCCATTCTTCAATATATCTTTGTTCATCTTTAATCAATTGACATATACAAATATTTAACATTCTTAATTACATATTTTATTTAAAATAGAATTTTATTAACTTATATTAACAAATTAATGAATATAAAAAATTGAATAATATATGAAAAATACTATATTATATTTGTAATTAAAAACAATAAAAATGAGTCAAAAAGAAAAATTAATTCGTCAGTATTTTGCGTTGAAACATCGTTTTGATTTGAACGAGCCTGGTTGCTCTAAGGTTTGCCCTTCTGAGCCTACGCCCGCTGACATTCGTTATATGTCTAAGGAGTTCAAGGTTATGGATCTTGAATATAAGATATCTGCTGTTGAGAGTTCGCTTCGCCGACAGGCTGTTCGTATTGAGCGCGAAAACTATTTTGCTACTGAGGAAGGCAAAAAGGCAAAGGAGAACGCCGAAAATGAGAAAGCTAATCTTTGGACTCAGCACAAAAATTTAATGATTGAACTTGAAAATTGGCTTAATAATGAACTTCGTTATTTGTACGGTGACAATTGGCTTTGCACTGTCAATTCAGGTTATAAATCAATTAATTTTGAGATTGGTGTTAAAAACAAGAATCCTGAGCGTCCTGGGTTTGTTTTTGAGTTCGGTCATTCGTTCAATGTTTATTTTGATTTAGATCATTTTGGTAAGCCTGGACCACGATTTGAAATGAATTATGGTTGTCTTGGTTCATTCGATTTGTTTACTGATACTTATCGTTCTGAATATCTTGAGGGACAGGGTAAGTTTGCAAATAACAAGAAATTGCTTCAGGATTTGTTTGATAAGTGCATGGACATTGAAAAACGAAATGAGGTTCTTGAAAATAAAATGAAAGAAATTGAAAAGTTTCTTGAGAATCCATTAAATAATAAGTAATCAAATAAATAATTAAGAATATGAGTAAGAAGAATCCTACAGCTTGTTTTATTGAGTTGAAGCGTTGGTTTAGTGAGAAGCTTGAAAATTTTACTAAAGAAAAAGGACCTGACAGCCCTTGGGTAAATGTATTGAAAGAATCTCCTGTGTTTGCTCGAGAGGTTGATGAAAATGATCTTACAGTTGCTTGGTATCGTATTGATGGTTTTGAAGATCATGGATCTGATGTAACACTTCGAATTGTTAAATGTGTAAAGGAAGATTGATATGACATTTATTGAAATTTTTGAAAATCTTAAAAATCATTCTTATATTAGGAGAGAATCATGGTCTAAGGATGTTTTTATTCAATATAGACATACTGCACCATTAATACGCCTGATTAAATTTGAAGAGATACCGAATGATCTTAATACTGTCGTTGGTTTATCAAGAGAAAAAGCTAATCAGCATGGCATGCAAATTGTACTTCTTGATAATGATATAAGAATTACAGCAGAAGATTTATTTGCTGATGATTGGGTAGATATTAATGATTGTTAGATAAAAATTTAATATTATTTGAATTTTTCAATTAATGTTCTATATTTATATTGTAATAAAATTCAAATATGACAAACGAATACATTAATTATCCAATCGGCACTGTTTTCAAAGAAATTTACGAAGGAAAACCTTGCTATTATATTGTTGGTGAATATTTTGTTTACTGCAATTGTTATGACAGCCCGCAGATTCGTCCTTGGAAGTTTAATTCTTCTGAATGCACAATTGCTTCTGATGAGGAGAAAAAGGAATTCATTGAAGCCCTTAAGAAAAATCATTTGATTTGGAATGAGGAAACTGGAAAGATTGAAAGAGAATTTGAGGAAATTACATTAAGTGTAAAAGTTAAGGTTAAGCCCGGCACAGATATTAATAAGTTACTTGAAAGACTAAATGACCCTCATAATGAGCTTCCTTGGTATCTTTACGATAGAACATATGAAGATTTTTAATTATGAAGTTATATATTGGAATTTAGGATTTTAATAATATGAATAAAGAAACACTTCATTTTACTGTTGGTCCACTGATTGGCGAGCATCTTCTTGAAATTGCACAGACAAATATTTCAAATGGAAATGTTGAATATGGTGCTAATGTATATAAGACGGCGTTCGCTGGTTTTACTGATGAATTAACTCTTAAGGTATTGAAGAATCAGTTGGTTGTTGTAACTGATGAAGATGGCGAAGGAATTCATTTGACTGACTGGGAAAATGAAATTAAAGCTAATGCTCATAATATTTTTGATTGGGAATCTATTATGAAGGAAAGACATAATAATCTTAAAGGACTTCTACAAAATCTTCTCGATACTGAAAAAGAGTTCCACAATTATTATAATGGTGATATCCGTGATTATAATATGCTTGATATGATGAAGAGATATTATAATGATGAAGAAATGAAAGTTATGAGTGGTAAAGCCAATATTGCTGCTCGTATTTGTGGTCATCCTGAATGTAAGATTTGTGATAAGGGAAGTTCTAATCCATGGTCAGTATGGACAAGACTTGAAGGACAAGTTGAATCATATCTTGCTGATATTGATGAATATAGAGAATCTGACATGGCAAATCCTCCTGCTAAATGGGAAATCATTCTTTATTTGACAGTTCGTTATAATAAGCTTATCCGTATGCTTCAGAAGGAATATATGAATTATGAGAATACATATTTGTTCCTTGTTGAACATGATTTTATTAAGAAGCCATTATATAATGAAACATTCATTGAGAATGTAATTTCTGTTCTTGTAAAATTCTGTGATACTGGAGAAGGTTATTATCATCCTCTTTGTAATACTGGTCTTTATGAATATAAGGAGAATCTTTATGGAGATATTTTGAAGACAAAGTACGGTAAGGAATATTGTCAGAATGGCATTATCAAAAACGATATCATGGATGGATATGATGCAGGTTGGCTTTCTCCTGAAGGTGAGTTTTATGGAGCAAATGGTGAGACATCTGCAATGATTCATATGAATTTGGCTGACCAGATTTTTGATGGAAACAGTATTTATGCTAATCGGATGGCTAAAGATGGTATTTCAAAATTTGGAGGAATTGATTCTCCAGATTATTGGCTTGAGAAGCACGGTTGGATTAAGATTCACCATGATGATTGTTATGGTTCATTTATTGGACATCGTAATGAGGAGCCAACACCTGATTATCCTTATGCATATGTTCCTACTGCAATTCAGGTCAAGATGATTTGTGATTATGCAGATAAGTTCTATGGAGGTAAGTTCTATACTGAAGCAAATGTAATGGGCAGAGATTTTCATCCTGATGCAAATAAGACATATGCAGTAAGACAGATGGACGATATTATGTTGCACGAAATTTTTGGAAGATAATATGAAAACTAAATACGGAATAGATTTTGTTACTAAAAAAGAATTTGTAAAGTGGATTGAAGAACATCTTAATGAAATAGATTTTGATGAAGATGTAATTACATTAGAATATTATCTAAAAGATAAAGATTAATATGGAAACTGTTAAAGATTATGTAGGCAATAAATTACATATTGGAGATAATGTTGTTGTGCTATCTTCAGGAAATTCAAGTTGGAGAAAAGGTGTTGTAACAGGATTTACTGAAAATTGGTCTGGACATCCAAAAGTGCAAGTTGAATATAATGACCATTGGTATTGTAACTTGAAACATTGGGAATTAACAGGTACTTTGACAAATCCAAATCCAACAATTAAATTTCGTACAAAACCTGTTAAAACTTCAATAGATATATTTAATGTTGTTAAACTTTTGCCAGAATATTTAGAAGATTAATTTATGAACGTATTTGAAAAATATATCGCAAACTGTAAAGAAAACAAAGAAATTTCAAAAATTATTGATGATCTTTGTTTATTGAATCTTACACATTCAGCAGATACATTACACAATATTTTTGGTCATACATTTGTTAAATTTGTAAAATGGGAAATTATTCCCGAAAATGAATATGATTTTCCAGATAAAATTACAATGTATTATATTGGTAAAGATAATGAATCTGGAGAAGAAAAAGAATATTCAAAAAGATTTGAATGGAGTAATCTTTTAATTAAAATTGATGGATATGAATAAAATTGACATGGAAGCTTTGGAATATACATTAAAGCATGGACCATCAACAACATTAGTAGAAACTGTTGATTTTTTCAAAGCTCGCGATTTTTTGAATAATGAAACAAAGAAAAATGGATTTGGTGTTATTATTTCAAATCCTATATTTACACATCGTTATATAAGTGGTGGTCCTTGTGGAGAATGTCAAATTGATGAGCAACATCGTTATATTATATCTAATCTTGTAAAAAGTTATTACGGAGAAGATGAATTGATTCCTTTTGCTGAATATGAAGATTATAATGAACAACTTATTATCTATGATAGAGCTGATGTTCCATTCTTTGAAGAGAATTTTAGAAATATTTATAAAGCATTAAAAAACAATTGATTATGTTTTGGACAAAGAATAGTTTAGTTAATGAATATATTAAGATAATGCGACGTACAAGAATATTAAATGATGTTCTTGGTTATGCTGCATATAAATGGATTCAATATAATGTAGGTATTGCTGACCCAAATGCTCTTTCAAAAACACAAATAGGAAAAGCTTTAGCAGAATATAAATCTGATGATGATATTCATGGATTTGATTGGAAATTTGACAATTATCGAGAACCTAAATTTATCGTCATTTCATATACAGTGATTAAAAATGAATGGGGTGATGAAGAAGATAAAGAAGCAACATTGACATTTGCTGAATTTGAAAAATGGATATAATTATATCTATATTAATTTAATATGAGCAAAAGAGAAAAATCAACAGTATTATATAGTCGTAATGGTATTAAGATTCAACGTATAGATTTTATTGATATGACAAAATGGTCAAATCAACAAGATCTAAATGTTTTTGTTGCTAATACCATTACTACATGTCTTAAATCAAAAGAAGATAATGTTGAAGTAATTTCAGGTAAACCTGCATGGGATGAAACCATTAAACATGAATCACCTCTTGGGTTTTATTATTATGAAACAATTCATCATCCAGCAACAAAACAAGAAGTAAAATACAATAATAAATTTGGTGCTGCTACATACAGAATGTATACTTTCAAATATGATAATAAAAGATTTGAATTATCATACCCAATAAAATGTGGTGATGTTTCAATTAATAGAGAAACACGTCCTTGGGATATTCTCCCAGGTTATAAAGGAATTGTTGAACACTTTATAACTGACTTATATAAGGAAGTAAATAAGTTTTTTGAAGTTGCTGAAGTTAATAGATTAAACTATCGTATTAGAGAAAAGACGTATGGTTATAATGGTCATGAAGCAGAATATGCAAAAGACATGTCATGGGTATATGATGTTAAAAAACAAGTTATGATTGATTTGTTTGGGGATGATAAGGGTCCTGAAGGATTAATCAATTATAATGACATCAAAATTGAAGCACATGGTTTTGACTTGAAAGAATCATTTAGAAAAAGAAAAGAATCATAATATGGAAAAACTTCCTGAACATAAATATAAAGGTCATTGGACATTTTGGAGATATTTAAAAAGAAATTATAATATCGACAGACCAACAAAATATTGTGTCATTTTCAATATATGGAAAGATAAATTAGAATCATTTTCATGTACTGAATTTGATACATTAGATGATGCTTTAGATGAAGCAAAAGAATTAAACAAAATGTATTCAAGTACTCCAAAGCCATTTAAGAATTATCATGAAAAGGGTAAACATAGAGATGGTTGTGGGTGGAAATATGATCCTTACGATTGGGATTTTTCAGATGGCCGTCAATTTTGGGGTTATGTTGTACTTGATATGATTGAACATAAATTCATTAAGGTTGTTAATGGATTACATATGTCTTCATATAATGTATCATGTATCAAACCGACATTAGGAGATTATGATATGTTCTTTAGAGGTGAAGATGAAATATCTGCTGATTATCTTTGGGATAATAGAGGTGAATATAATGGATGGCTTCAATTCAGATGGGGTGATAGAAAGAATGCAATTGATTATATAGAACCACCAAAAAAGGAACGCCCAGGTGTTGTTGAAATAAGAGAGTTTTATGATGAAGCAACAGATTCATATATTAAAAAGAAAGTAAGAGTTGTTTATGTTGATTGGGATGCTCCATTACCTAAAAAGGAAAAAGGAATTATATATGAGCGTCCTAATAAAGAACCTGTATTATTTCCAGGAGATTTTGGATATACGGGTGATTTGAATATAAATGAATGGTCACTTGCTGAAGAAATTGCAGGAGATGAATATTTGGAGAAAAAAGGTAAGAAAAGATTTGAAATAGAAGAACCAACAACATCTTCGATTGCAGATAGACTTGGTGATGATAATCCTTTATTAAAATTAAAGTTTGATTGACATGAATATTTTTTTGTTTATAGTTTGGTTAATAGGAGCAATACTTTCTGCATATTTTGAATATAAATATGCTGAAGCTCACAAAATGGTTAAACATATTTGGAACGTGTTTAACAAACAAACAAAAATATCCGATAAGATATTTACTTTATGTTGTTTTGTTTTTGTGATATCTGTAGTAATTCCAGGATATATTGTATTATCTTGGTTTGGAGCATTAATAACTTATATTATATTTAATTCTCGAGATGAATGATTTTAAGTATTGATTTTAGAACAGACATACCTGCATTTTATCATGAATGGATAGTTAATAGATTTAATGCAGGTTTTTTAATGTTTCGTAATCCTGCAGCGCCTAATACTGTTCATAAAGTAATTCTTGATAAAGAACATATTGAAGGTATTATTTGGTGTTCAAAGGATTATCTTCCAATTTTACCAGACTTAAAAAGTATCACAGACAAATTTCCAAGTATTTTTCATTATACAATAACAGGTTATGGAAAAAATATTGAACCAAATGTTCCTAATCTTGAACAGTCAATTTATACGTTTAAGGAATTATCTTTAAGATATGGAAAAGAAAAAGTAATATGGAGATTTGACCCTATATTCTATATGAAAGAATTTGGAGAAACACAAACACTTCAAAGATTTGAAAATATATGTAAAGAGTTACATAATTATACTGATAGAGTTATTATCAATTTTTGTTCACCATACGAAAAGGTAAAACGAAACTTTAAAGATGTTATATTCTTAAATGATATACAAAAGAAATTATTGATTATGAATCTTTTAGGAATATGCAACAAATATAATTTCAAATTACAGACTTGTGGTAATGGTTTACAGTTTAAAGATTTACAAGGTGTTGAAGTAACAGGTTGTCTTGATGAACATGCTTTGAATTTAATGGGAATATACCCAAAATCAAAAAATAAAGCTACTGAATGGGGATGTTTATGTTATCCAAATACATCAGTAGGTGTATATAATACTTGTATGCATAAATGTAAATATTGTTATGCATCTTCTGATTTCAATAAATGTGAAGAGAATTATAAAAATCATGATCCAAAATCTCCATTATTGCTTGGTAATTTATATCCATCTGATACAATTATTGAAATGAAACCAAAGATTTTAAATACAGGTCAACTTAAATTAGATTTTTAAAAAATCTAATATTATTTGAAATTTTTATATTATGTTCTATATTATATTTGTAATTAAAAATATGAATATGAACATTAAATTTAGTTTTTGGGAAGTTTCTTTCAACGGTCAAGTTCTAACTCATAAGCTTACTTTCAAAGGTGCTCACCGTTGGATGAAGAAGTGGATGGTTGAGAATTTGAATAAACATCGTAGGGTACTTGACCAGGAGACCGATACAATGGTTGATTCTGATGAAGTTATTTATAACGGATTTGATAAAGTTTATATTAAGGAATGCATAATCAATGGCACAGGTAAAGATCCTCGTGCTGTTGTTGGCTGTACTTATTATTATACCGAAGATTAAATAAGATATGAATACAAAATTTCAAATTCAAATTAAGACTCGTAATTGGGAAGGTGGATCTCCTACAATTACTAAAGAGATTTCACTCAATGATTTGACTAAATTTGCAAATCTTGCTGAAATTATCAATAACAATGCAGGTAAGCAAATATGGAATTGGTTTGGTAAAGGACATGGTCTTCCAGAGAAATGGGATGGCAACAGATATGTTCTTGATACTTGGAGACTTTGTAAACACATGGAGGAACATTTTGATTACAAGGTTGAAGATATTAATCTTGTTAAGGAGTTCTTTCTTCGTTTTACACCTCATGGTTGTGATGGCATTGAATGGATTAAGTTCTTTAAGGTAGAGGAAATTTAGTTTATAACGATTAAAATATAATAAATATGCATAATCATTTTTCAGATTTAGAGATTTCAGCAGTTGGTAGAATGCTTGGTTCAGATTTTAATGTTCGTCGCAATAAAGCCGGCAATATTACAGTTGAGTATTTACCAGAGTTCAACGAATGTACAAAACGTGGTGAGAAGTTTTGGACATTGTATTACACTCAGGATGGAACTTATCTTTGGCGTCGTCATACTGGTTATGGTTATTGTTTCCCATTGAATGGTGTAGGTCGCAAGCGTATCGGCCCAACTGAAAAGTGGGTTGACTGTTATGGAAAATCTCATTATTGGTATCCACGCGCATTTGATATTAAGAACTGTGCTTTTGATAAATTCTTTGAAGCAATTACTTATTTTATCAAGTATCTTAAAAAATACCGTGGCATCGATATTAAAAAAAATATTCAAAAGACAAATATTGATGCTGCAGTAAAATCATTAGCAACAACATTGTTTACAAACAAGGAATATATTGAGAAGTGTACTGATTCTTGTTATTTTGATTGGCTTGATTGGTTTGATAATAATTATCCAGTACACACGGCTGAAGAAAGAGATGAATTTGCAAAGAAAATTGATAATGAATATCATTCATATGTAAACAAGTTTTTTGGCAAAACAATTGATTATAATGAACTAAATGATCTTGTTGGTGCTCTTCGCGTTATCCGTGATAATGTTGATACTGTTATTAAGAATGGTAATTATAAAGATTATAATTATATTCTTGAAGATGTATCACGAAATATTACACAGGCAGGAAAAACTTTGCAAGGATTAGTTAATGAAATTTATTCAAATATTAAATAAGGGAAACTAATTAGTTTCCCTATTTTTTATGTTATTTATACATTTTTGTAACGATTCACTCCAATGAGGAATTTGTAAATTAAATGTATTTTTTATTTTTGTTTTGTCAAGGACCGAATATTTCGGTCTTTTTGCTAATTTATAAGAACATATTTTTGAATAATCATCTGTTGAGCATGGTATTATTTTAATATTATTATCATAATATTTATTAATAAAATAAGCAAAATCATAAAATGAACATACACCTTCATTAGAAAAATGATATGTATCATTATATTGTTTACTTAAATCTAATTGATATATTATTTGCATAATAGCATATACTAAATCAATTGTATATGTAGGTGTACCTATTTGGTCATTAACAACATAAATATTATCACGTTCTTTCAATAATCTTATAATTGTAGTTACAAAGCTTTTTCCAAATTCTGCATATAACCAAGTTATTCTAAATACAATATAAGAACATCCTACGTTTTTTAATATAAATTCTCCCAATACTTTACTTATACCATAATTATTTAATGGGCTTATATTATCTGTTTCATTATATGGTGTTGATTTATCTCCCCCAAAAACGTAATCAGATGAAAAATAAATAAAAAGAATATTTTGTTTTTTACATTGTATTGCTAAATTTTCAATTGATTTATAATTTACATTAAATATTGTTTCATCATCTTCACCTTTATCTGCATTAATATAAGCTGCACAATTAAGAAATATATCAATGTCTTCATTAAGATTTGATTGTATATCATTTATATTCGTTATATCAAATTCATCATGTGATTTGAATATAAAATGAACATTTGCAAATTCTTTTTCTAATAATTTAAAAGTTGAACCTAATAAACCATTACACCCAGATACTAATATATTCATAAATAAAAAATTTATTTATATAAAAAATAGAAATTTATTTTTCATTTATTAATATTAATTAAATAATTTTTACTATATTTATACAAATAAATATATATTATAATTTATGAATATAACTCCAAGTATATCTGTTATTACTTGCCTTTATAATTGTCCTCCTGAATTATTTGAAAAATGTATAAAAGGATTGATTAGTCAAACATTTAAAAATTTTGAAGTATTAATTGTTAATGATGGATCTACAAAATATTTAGATGACAATAAAAAGATTATTGAAAAGTATTGTGGTAATGATAATAGATTTAAATATTATGACAAAGAACATAGTGGTAAATCACAAACATTGAATTTTGCATTAAAAATTGCTCAAGGTAAATATATTGCAATTAATGATAGTGATGATGTATCATTACCTGAAAGATTAGAATATCAATATTTATTCTTGGAAGATAATCAAGAATATGAAGTTATTTCTAATGCAATGAAAGCAATACCATCAAATATTATTTTTCCCGGGGAATTACCATCAGGCAAAGTAACTAAAGAAGATATCTATTATAAAGCATCTCATCCTTCAATGATGTTTAACAGAGAAACTGTATTATCTAAAGTTCCATTTTTATTTGAACAAATATATGATTCAATGGAAGATAATATATTTAATCATATAATGTTTTATGATGGCCAATTATCTATGTATTATGATAATAATGTACTTGTTGAATATTCACAGTTAAATCCTGATGCAGTACATTATGAAAATCTTTATGGATATAAAAAGGAAGGATCATTTAAGTTTTTCTTTAACACATTTAATAATCCAGCAATTCGTGAAGATGCAAAATTTACAACAATTATTTTATTAAATAAACACTGGAAAGAAGAATTAGAAAAAACAATAATTAATATTAGATTTACTGCAGATAATACAAAAATATTAATTATAAATTATGATGACTGTTATGTTAATGAATATTATTATGAAAAATATGATGTTACATTTGAAACAGCATCAAATTATGCAGATGCAATTAATAGAATACCTGATTTATGTACAACAGAATATTTAATGGTTGTATCTAAACCAATACGTTTTTATGTTCATAATTGGGATTTATTAGCCATAAGACAATTTAAAATTAATCCTCAATATTTGATTGTTCAACCATATATGACAGGTATTGATAAATTAAATCGAGATGATTATTATAATGAAAATGGAAAATTTGAAAAAGATTATTGTGTTAGGGCAGGTGAAGATTTTATCTTATTAGATAAAGTTATGACAAAAAAACGTGATCATATTGAATTTTATTCTGAATATACTGATTTAGTACAAATACCTATATTGGATGATGATTTAATATTTATAACAACAAAAACTGAATTGCTAAAAATTTGGGGTGCAGTAGCTTTTGATGATAACTTATTATTAAATGCATATATGTCAATTAAAGAATATTTGTGTGGAGGTAATATATATATTGATGCAAATATTAAATGCGGAGTACTTAATAATCATTTAATAAACGATTACGGAGAAAAAGAAACAAACGCAAAATATTTACGAAACATGTGGATAATTGCATATATGTTCTTGAATGAAAGCTTGTTTATATATGAAAAAATTATTTCTGATAACATAAAAAATGTTGATGATGGAAAATACATTATTGAAAGTGTTATTACAAATAAAGATATAAATGAATTAAAACAATTTAAATGGTATAAAACTATTTCATATTTCTTAAAAAATATAAATCTTAAATATAATATTTGGAACTTAACATGGATCAATTACTAAATAACGATAATATTCATATATTGAATAAAGCATTTGATAAAATTTATGTTATTCATTGTGTTGAAGATGAAAAACGATATAAAAATGTAATCTACCAGCAAGAAAATTCTAATATAGATCTTGATATTTGGTGGACCACAAAATCACATCCATTTACAGATCAAATGTTAAATGGTATATTATTAAGTGGTCATGGAAGATATATTATAAATAAAAATGAATTAAATTTATTAAGAGAATTTTATAGTATTATCAAAATTTCATATGATCGTGGATTAAATCGAATATTAATATTTGAAGATGACTTTTCATTAATGCGCAATGGTTATATTGAAGAATTTATTTCTAATATACCTGATGACTTTGATATAATTCAGTTCAGTACACTATCAAATAAACAATTATTTGATTATAATATATTAATGAAACAATATGCTGAAGGTAAGTTATTTGTTGAATGCAATTCAGGATTTTGGTCAAATAATGGTTTAGCATTATCACGAAAGGGAATGAAATATTTTCTCGATTATATTAATGATGAAATTGTAGCTGCAGATATTCCTCAATTTGAATTTAATAATACTAATAAATTTTTTGGTAAAACATATATAAAACAAAAATATAAGAATATTAAATCATATATAACAACAGTTCCAATTGTATATTTAACATATGAATATAATTCAAATGTTCAAAAGAAAGAAGATAAAACAAAAATAGAATTGTATAGTTATTATAAAAATATAGATAAACAATATTATTATATTTATAATGAAACAAATAACGATAGGACAACTTAATTTTTTTCAGAATGATTATTATGGAGACACAGGATTCTTTAAAACAATAAGAGTTATGAATACATTGAATAAATGTACTAATAACAAATATATATATGCAAATTGTTTAGATGAAGAATGTGATGTTGTATTATATTCATTATATGATACAAAAGAAAATTTAAAAAATGTAAAAGGACATCCGTTGTTTATTTATTGGACAGATGAATTATTATGTTGTGGTGCTGACCAAGTATGGGATAATCCATTTGGATATTACAAAGATAATAATTTATCAATGGGATTTTATGACGATTCAGATGATAATATGTTCTTCCCATTATTTGTTGAATCATTACGAGATATGATGCATGCAAAAACATGGTATCCTCAAGATAATCCTAAAACAAAATTTTGTACTTTTTGTGCATCTAATGAAGGATTCTATGAACATAATTTTAGAGTTGAAACTGTAAAATATATTAATGCCAATTATAAACAAATTACATGTTGTGGTAAAGTATTAAATAATACAAATGGAGAATATTTACCTTATGATTTTGTTGAAGCAATAAAATATCACGATAATTATAAATTTAATTTATGTTTTGAAAATTGTCATTCAACAGGAAATTTAACATATATAACTGAAAAGATAGTTAATGCATACCGATATATGACAGTACCTATATATTGGGGAGCTGATAGAGTTACAGAATGGTTTAACCCAGATTCATTTATCAATTGTAATGGATTAACGAAAGAACAGATATTAGAAAAGATAAAAGAAGTTGATAATAATGATGAATTATATGAATATATGAGACATCAAAATCCATTAAAATATGATTATGATTATTATGAATATTTTGTTAAAAAACTTGATAAATTTATAAATGATCATATATAAATTTTAATATTATTTGAAATATTTATGTATCATAACTATATTAGATTTGTAATTAATTTAATATAGTTATGAGTTTTTTTAAAAAGAAGTCAATTAAAGTTTGGGCCGGTGTAAATAAGAACGGTAAGTTGTCAATGCATGCTGAACAACCTGTAAGGGATGAGGACCGCGGTATTTGGGTATCAAAACTTCCGTTTGTTAATTCAGTATTGTATGCACAAGTTGCTGCAATGTTTGAAAAGGCAAATATTACATGGACAAATGATTGTGAATTTTTGGAGTTCCAATTAGGTCAATAAAATCGTCTGGATGATGGCTAGAGGAATGCTAGTCATCATCAAATGTTAAAAATTGTAAAACTATAATATAAGAAAATATGGTGCTAGAATCATACGATAAATATGAATTTCAGCTAATAGAATGTAATGGTTATACTCCTACACAGCTTGTTAGAAAATTAAATGAAATGGGTAATGAAGGCTGGAGAGTTGTGCAATCATACGGATCATTATTCAGAGCGTTGAGTGAAGCAAGTATATTAATGGAACGCAAAATTACTTGTACTAAAGTATGACAAATTATTGTAAACAAGAACGATTAAAAGTATATAAGTTATATCTTGAATATCTTAAATTAGGTACTCAAGAAACTTATATAAATTATAGTAGAGCTGAACAAGATTTTAAAGATAGATTTCATAAAAGATTTGACCCGCTTTGTTTATATGATGAATATGATGTATGGGGTATAACATGGCATGGTTCAAAGGAAAATCCAATGATGCCTATAGAACTTATAGGTAAATATAAAATTGTAAATTTTGAATTAGTTGAAATATGAAAGGCCCATCATTAGAAAAACAATATAATCAAATTAAAGAACAAATTAAAGAACGAATTGATATATATAAGTCTAAACATTTTAAGTCTAAATATATAAGTGAAGACGAATTTATCAAATCATTTCAACAGTTTGATGTTCAAGAGTCTGATTATTTATATGATCCTAAGTATCCTGTAGGAATGGGTCCTGGTGTTTCTATAAGATATAGTAGATGGGAATTATATAAATTTGATGAAGAGAAATTTGAAATTTGTAAAACTAAAAATCCTAAAGAACTTAATTGTAAAGAATGCCAATGCTGTGGATTATGGAATGTTGATGGACATTATAAAATTCCATGTTATAATATAATGAAAATAGGAATAGATTTATGAAAGTAATATTTCTTGATTTTGATGGTGTTATAACAATTCCTCCTAAGTGGTATCTTAAAGCTGATAAGATAAAATATATCAAGCAAATTGTAGATGCAACAGGAGCTAAAATTGTTGTATCATCATCTTGGCGTCATAAGACTGTTCAAGAAACTATTGATACTATGATTGGAAGACCAAAACGCTGTCCAAGAAATAGTATGTTTAATTGGTTTATTGATAATCTTTATGACGTTACACCTTGGTTTTGTGATGATAAATATAATGGTACTGGTAGAGGTGGAGAAATACAGACTTGGCTTGATGCTCATTCTGAAGTTGATAATTATGTTATAATTGATGATGATGGAGATATGCTTGATGAACAATTGTTTCATTTTGTAGAAACTAATTTTGAAGATGGTATAACTGAACTTGAAACAAATTGGGCAATTAAGATATTAAATAGAAAGTTCTTTCAAAATTCAATGGCTATCAATTTTACATTGAGAAACGAATGGATAAACAAATGTAAAGGATTACCGAACAGACAAGAAGAACTTTGGAAATATAACGATCATTGTAAGGACTTAAAAAATAGATAAGAATGAATTTAATTATGAAGTTTGGAGAATTTCTCCATAAACATTTTGAAGATTTTACAAAACCATTTGTATTAACATTAGCATTCTTTGGAATTGTATTTGCAATTATTGGACATTACGGAACAATGGGATTTAATTGGGAGTGGTTTGTATTTTTTGAACTTCCTTTGTATTTGTTCTGTGCGTGGGCATTATATGCAACATATAAATTATATAAACGATCTAAAGATATAAGTAAATATAATAAAGAACATGGATATGAATAATTATAAAATCATATTCTTAGATATTGATGGTGTATTAAATAGTGACCAATATAATAGATGGAAATATAAGCATCATATGAGGAATCAAGGATTTGGTTCTATTGACCCTCGTGAATGTTATCGAATGGCAAGATTTTGTGAAGAACATAATGTTAAACTTGTTATATCGTCATCATGGAGAAATGGTAATTCTTGGAAACAAACTTATGATGAATTTATGAATGAAGGCTTTGAAGATCTTCCTTATAGACATCATGGTATGAAAGTTTTAGCACCATATATTGTTGGTGTTACACCTTATTGTGAATCAAGACATCGCGGAACTGAAATACAATGTTTCTTTGATATTACAAATGGAAAATATCCCGCATATAAAAAAGTAATGAAAGAAGATTTTGTGATTTCAAATTATTGTATTGTAGATGATGACGATGATATGTTAAAATCACAAATGAATAATTTTGTGCAAACAGACCCATTAATAGGAATAACACGAAAAGATTATCGTAAAATTAAGCAGATATTAAAATTATGAATAATAAAAAAGAATATATAAAATGTCTTGAAGATCCATTCTATTTTATAAAAAAATATTGTGTATTCAAAGATAAAAGAACAGGTAAATTACTGAACTTAAATATAACAAGAAAACAATATGAAAGATTTATTGAACTCACAAATAGAAAGAATTTTGAATCACCAACAACATTTGCATTTTAATGTTCCTTATGATGATGCTGAAGCTGAACGGTGGGGTAGATATGCAGTTGAAAAGGAACGAGATTCTTTGAAAGAAAAATATGAAGATTTACAAAATAAGTTCAAAAATTTCTTTGATATTCCACATCAGAATGAATTAGGAACAAGATTTCCTTGGTGTGGATATATTGATATTGATGGAAAGAAATATATTTGTGAGCAATGCGAACATGAATCTATTATTCGTCAAATTGTTTTGAAAGAATATCTTGAAGAATATCTTAAAGTACCTGCATCTTTTTATGATCACAAACCGCAAGGAACATTTCAAGAAGAATATTTTGCAATGAAATACTTAGGTTTTGCTAAAGTATCTGCTTTTAGAGATGCACCAACAAAACGTATTGTTTTCTTTTATGATAAACTTACTTGGAAACAATCAAGAGAAATATATCCAACTTAATATATGTTAGACAATAAATGGCATTATACAGATAATAATGATTATCCTGAAGTATTTGGACAATATGAAGATGAACATTATCCACAAATTCCATGTTTAGTTGAAGATATTGGATTTTTTGGAATACGATATTGGAATGTAACTGAACAATGCTGGGATGATGAAGATGCTGATGATTATTTTTGTTCTAAAGAATCAATTGTGCGATGGAGATATTTAGATTCATTATTAGAAGAAAAATAATATAATTTATAAATAAATGAAATATATTATATAATATTTGAAATTTTGAAGATAAATACTATATTATATTTGTAATCAATTTATTTAATATGTACACAATAAAGAAGCTCCATAAAACATACGGAAAACGTAAAATCCAGGTTTTTGATGGTAAGAAGATGATTGGCGAAATTCAGGAGTGTTGGGGTTGGATCGCAATACCAAGAGAAAACCACGATATTCTTCGAAAAATTGCAATTGAAAATCTTTGGTGGTTACTTCATTCAGATCACATCAACGAAGATTATACCGAATTAGAAGCTTGGGAAGATAAAATTGAACGTTGGGATAAAGGACATAGTTATGGGGCAGATAATGTATCGCTATTTTTTGAAGGAGAAAAGGAAATTGCACTTAATTCAATAAACAATAAATAATATGAATATGAAAGAAACTTGGGTAACAATTAATCATGGAAGAAATATTAATCCCAATTGGCCTATTGCAAAAAACATGTATGAAATATCGTCTTTAGGTCGTATTCGTCGCAAAAAAACAGGCAATATATATTCACAAAAAAACGGAAGAACATATTTGTGTACTAAATGGTATCAAAATAGTGATACTAAATGTTCTTATCAAGTATCACATATAATGGCAGTTGAATTTCTTGGATATAAGAATGTATTTGGTAAGAAAATTGATTTGAGTAAAATTATTAAAGAGATAAATAATTAGAATGTTCTAACCACTGAGCTAAATAGGATCGAAAACAAACAGTAGTTAAAAACATTTAAATTAAAGTAATTATGGGAAAGCAAAAAAGAAGCGAGAACACTTATCAGAAGATTAACACAATCTTCATGCGTGATGCAAAAAATGTTATTATGCCATTCGAGCCATTTGTAGAGCCTGAGTTTGAATATTTACGTAGTCTTAAATGGCGAGGTGAGGAAAAGATTGATGGAACAAACATGCGTATCGAAGTTAAGAAGGGATTAGTAGCAGCTGATGATGGTACTGTTCATGGAGTATCATTTGAAGTTCGTTTTGCTGGTAAAACTGATAATGCACAGATTCCACCAAAGTTGTTAGCTCACATGAAGGAAAAGTATACTGATGACAAGGTACTTGCATCACTTGGTTTGAAAGAGTTCATTCCAGTTGAAGAGTGGGAGACTGACCACAATTGGTTGTCTTATGAGCAGATTCCAGATCTTTACACTATTTATGGTGAGGGCTATGGATTAGGAATCCAAAAGGGTGGTAACTATATTAAGAACGGAAATGAGTTTATTGTTTTCGATGTTAAGGTAAATGATATTTATCTTAAGACTGATGCGCGTGATGATATTGCAACAAAGCTTGGTGCACCTATTGTTCCATTTATTGGTTACTTTACTCTTGATGAGGCAATTGATTATGTTCGTAAGGGATTCAAATCAACTATTGCAGAGAATCCTGATTATATGGCAGAAGGTTTAGTACTCCGTACAGATTTAGGTCTTCGTAACCGTATGGGTAAGCGACTTATCGTAAAGGTTAAGTATGAAGATTTCCAAAAGTATCGTGCAGTTTATGGTACTGATGAAAAGGTTGAACAACCTAAGAATGAAAATTACACAAAGTAAATTTTCGCATAATAAAACACATTAAATCCACCCGCTTGTGAAAGTAGGTGGATTTTTTTTTATTATATATTCTTTATATTATCCAAATTCAAATCATCAGTTGGGGATTCATTATCTATATATTGATTTAATTCTATAAATGTATAATTAATATCTTCTTTTAATTCATCTTCAGTAATAATTTGTATCGGGCAATGTAATATTTGATACCAACCATCTTTTAATAAATCTATTAATCTTTGTTTGTTATTTGATGATGTTACTAAAGTAAAATCTCTACAACCAGTAAATTGATTTTTATGAACCCATTTAGAAACTTTATCATAAATTGTATCATCATCAAAATCAAAAATTTTTGTTGCAATGTGTTTATCTTCCCATTCTGTAAAAGATTGATAACCCATTAATTCACAAAATAATGGATATAAGCATTCAGTAATATTGCCAATATCTCTATCTTCACTTTCAATACGGCCACATTCAATTATTTCTCCTTCTTTACATTTATTTCGTAATATACTCATTGAAAGTTTCATATCTTGTACAAATTGTTCAATTGATTCATAACTTTCATAATTGCCATTAGGAATAATATAATTTACAAAATCAAAAGTAAAATTACATATATCTGTAAATACGTTCCAATTACAATTAAATCCTGTAATTAACCATAAACGGTCTTCCCATGGTCTCTTATAAATTAAATTTATAATTTTATCATGGTCAACATTTCTTTTTTCTATCATATATTTAATAAATTGATAAATAATATATTCATTCATACCTTCATGTATCATATATTCATAAGGAGTCATTTCAGTATAAACATGAAAATATGCTTGTATTTCATTATTATCTAATCTATCAAAATTAATGGGAGTAAAAAATCTTCGATGATCCCAAATACAAACATAATCTGAATATAAATTATTTTTCCAAACATAATACATCGATATAATTTGTGAATAATGATGATTAATATGATTAATATTAGGTAATGGTAAATCTTCAAAAATATTAATCAATTTAATATGTTCGGTTTCTTTAACATTAAATTCATTTTTCTGTTTATCATTACAATATGTAACGTATGCTTTCCAGTCTTTATCCATTATATATTCTTTATATTTGTATTTCTTATAATATTCTCAAGAGAATTAAATTTAATATTTGTAAATAATGTTTTAATTTTGTTTATATCAATATAATATTGGTTGTCATTATATATTAAATCTTCATTATATTTGATATTAAGATTATATTTACTTTGTATGATATTTATAATATCTTGTATTGAATAATCATATATGCTTCCAATATTTATGATTTCAAATGTATTTGGAAATTGATAACTTAATACTTTATACATTATATCGCAAAGATCATTAACATAAATATAATTTTTGACACTATTTGTTAATGTAATATTTGTTTGCTTATTGTTAATACAATTTTTAAGTAATATATTTATGATTCCATTTTCATTTGATTTATGATACTTAATATTTCCATATACATTTGATATTCTTAATATTTTATAATTAATACTTTTATTTATATCACTAAAATACTTATATGTACATTCGCTTTGTATTTTCAACAATCCATATAATGTATTTATATGATAATATTGTAACAATTCACTATAATTTGTTTTATCATATATAATTCCAGCAGATGATAAATATATAATATTTTTTACATTTAATTTTACTGCTAATGAATTTACATAATAAACATGACGAATCGTATTTTTTAGCAAATTGATATTTTCACTTGTATGTTTAGATGTTGGTAATATTGGGCATATGCTATCTATTATATAATCAATATTATAAATACTAATATATGATTCTAAATATTCATAATTAGGATTATTAATATCATATAATTCGTGTGATACTATTATGAAATTAATATTTTTTTCATATTGTTCAATAAATGATTTACAAATATACCCATTACCAAATATTAAGCAAGTTTTCATTAATTTATTAATTTTTGTATGTATATAAGTTCTGCATATTCTTTACCGCATTGCATCCCTCTCATTTTTGCTAATGTATTAACACTATCAATATTTAATGGACTTGGGGATTTTTTGTTTTGCGTTTTATATAATTTAAACGCAGCTAATTTTTTATCAATTGCATATTTAATATCAATATACATTAAACCACCTTGTGGCAAACTTAGTGGATCTATAAAAATATATTCATAAAGTCCATAAACTTTTGGAATCCAACCTTCTTTAAGTCTCATTGCTGCTTTACCACATTCATATATAAATTCGTGATCTTGATGGTGTGATGGATAACAACAATAAAATTCGTCTGGTTTTAATTCATTAATTATATTATCAATTTTGCCAACGATATCTTTTTTATCAACTTTATATAATATTCCATCCATATTATGATAAAGTATTTCATAAGTAAAACCTATAAATTTTGAAACTGATTCAATTTCTTGTATTCTTATTTTACTATTTTCTTCAGAAACACCATCAGTTCCAAATATTACATGAACTTTATTACCTTTTTGAATTTCATTTATGATATAACCTCCCATTCCAAGTAATTCATCATCACCATGTGGAGATAATACTAATATTGTTTTCATTATTTATTAAGATTATCCCAATTAAGATAATCAATATATTTGTAATTGTAATATTTATAAAGTAAACTTATAACTGATTGGTCATGCCTATTTTCAACAAATGTTTCATGATTCTCATTATCATTATTATACATATCAGATACATAATCCATTCCATCAAGCATCAAATCAAACCATGTCTTAATAAATTTTCTGGATGTACTATCATTTTTTATAAATTGTATACCACTTTCAAATTGTACATTATTCAATTGTTCTTCAGAAAATTTATAGTTTAATTTATCTTCAATATAATGTCTTAACTTAGTAGTAGTATACATATAATCGTTAAATCCAACATTACCTAATAAAATTGATTGTTCGGATAAATCATCCATTATAGTATTAAATTTATCTTTTATAACATTAAGATGACAATGAATATCTAAATGAACTAATATATCACCTTCATTTAATTTATTAAGTTCTCGTAAAATTATATAAGGTTTCCAAATCCAATAGCCGTATCCTCGTTTTGGAAATTTTTCATTTTTATATTTTTCAATATTTGATTCAACAATTGGTCTTATATAATCATCCAAATCATTTTCATTTAATAATTTTACTTCATCAAATAAATTATACTTATTTTCAATGATATCTTTATTAACTCTTTCAATAGGATAATTTGATGTTAAAAATAATAGTAATTCTTTCTTCATTATAGTTTATATATAATTAAATTAAAATAGTAAAAAAATGTTAATATTTTCTATAATAATATAGAAAAAAATTTTTCATATAAATTTGAATAATATATGAAATTTACTATATTATTATTGTAATTGATTAGTAACAATAAAAATTAAAAAATATGAACGATTATCGCACTATTATTCTTACTTCACGTAACATCAACTGTTCAACTATTACTGCTGAGGAGTTTATCCACGCAATGTTCTCTGATTTTCTTGAGGCTGAGGAGAAATACAATGACCTTTATATTCCTGAGTGGGAGGCCTCTAAGGTAAGAAATTTCTTTAGCCACATGGAATGGGCTCGCAAGCGTGCCACTAATTTTGCTGAGAAGAAATGGAAGACTGAGAAGAAGCGTACCGCTTATATTGAGTCTGAGGTTGCAAAGGCTCGCAAGGAGTACAAAATTAGTGATTTCTATTATGACCTCTCGTTCTTTGATTTTGATGTAAATCCTGGAGAAATGGGTATCTCAGGCGACTGTTGTATTTCTTATAAGGAGTTGACACCAACTAAACTTGGACGTTGCTTTGAGGCCGTTAAGAATAACAAATATTTCAAGAAGGCTAATGGTTGGAAATTCACTTATGAGGCTTCAAATAATTCACATCAGGTTTGTTTCCGCCCACATATTGAGCTTATTGTCGATGCTGAAACTGAGGCTCAGATGAAAAAGGATGCTGATGACTTAACTGAGTCTGTTCGCAATTTTTATAAGGGTTGCACTTATTGGGGAGATTAATTATGAAAGAAGGATATTGTGAAATTTGTGGAAAGCCACATGCAGATTATATTGATGATCCATACGATTTGGAAATTCATAATAAGCATAACAAACGTTGGTTATGTTCAAAATGCAGACATGAACTTTGGTTAGATACATAAATTATGAAGCACGGTACAATTTGCAAAATCGGTCATACTCTGTTTGATTACAGAGGTCGTACAAAACAAAAATATCCTCGAGGCGGGCATTGTGTTACAACAAATGGTTATATGGGCAAACTTTGTTGGACTTGTCCAAGTCCAGATGGAAATGTAATGTTATACACAACTACTGAGTTTGAAATTGCAACTCCTGAAGAAATAGAAATTTTCAATGATGCAATTAAGAAGGCCAACGATGCAATGGAATATTGAAGTTATAAGGACCAATAAATATTGTTATATCAATGCAATATCTAATGAAACTGGAGAAAGAATAGGAAAGGTTTGCATTGATTTAGATAGTGAGGACAAAACAAGATATGAAAATATTTATAATGGAAAGTTTGCAAAAATTATTTTAGTATCAACTGTAGTTAATGCTTGTGGTAAAGGTATTGCTACTGCATTATTAAATAAAACAATTGATACGTTAAGTGATTATAATTTATATTTAAATGTTATTCCACTTAAAAGAAATAATAATGATAAAGATAAACTTGAGCTAATTAATTTTTATAGTAAATTTGGTTTTGTAAAATATAAAGGAGATATTTGCATAACCACAATGATTAGAATATCAAATAAATAAATTTAATATATGATTACACGAGCAGAACGCAGACGACGTAATCAAGTAATTTGGGATCGTCGTGCTAAATTGTATTATCAAATAAGCTGGGCAAATGTTCCATGCGAGGAAGATGAATGCCCTGCACATAATTATCGAATAAAATGTAATCATCGTTATTGGAGACCTGCAGAAAATTGGAAAGAATATCAAAGAAAAAATCCATCAATGCTTCTTTACAAGAATACAGGTACAATATGGGATCATGGTTATTGGTGCAAATATGATAGACATCGATTAAATAAGCAATCACGAATGAATGCAAAATTGGATCTTAAACGTGGTGAAGAAATTGCATATGAACGAACAAATTTGAAATAAATAAGGCAGGTTAATTACCTGCCTTTATTTTTAATCAAATTATATTTAATTCATGAAATTAATATTTTGTTTACACGGTAGACTTGGGAATCATTTTTTTATATTATCCGCTTTATTATATGCAATTAAAAAATATAATATACAATGTTATTTGTATATTCATGATTATGTTTATGAAATGCATTGTCGTTGGTCTGACTTGGGATTAAAATATGTATTTGATAATTTTAATGAAAATATTATTTATGAATTACCAAATAGTACAGTAGATAAATATCAATATTATGTTAATGGAGAATTGGATCTTGATAAACTTATTAAAGAAAATATAAATACAAATAATATAATTGTATTAGATGAAGAATATTTTCAAGATAAAAAATTCTTTTTAGAATATAAAAGTGATATTCAAAAAATTTTTAGTATTGAAAATAATTATAAAGATATAATTGATAATAATGATGTATTTATTTCTGTAAGACGTGGAGATTTTATTACTGCTAAATTCTATGTATTAAATGAAGATTATTATATAGATGCATATAATAAATATTTCAGCAATAAAAATATTTATATATCATGTGACGATATTGAATGGTGTAAAGAAAATCTAACAATTAATAGGTTTAATAATTGTAAAAATATTACATATATTGAAAATTATAAACCATTAGAAATTGTATCAATTGCAAAATGGTTTTCAAATTATATATGTGCTAATTCTACATTTTCGTGGATGTGCTCATTGATGTCAATAAATGATAATGCAAATGTTATAACTGTACCTACGGTTTGCAACTGTTTATCTAGAAATGGTATTATTAAAGATAATGATATATTTTATGATTTGTTTTTAACAGAAAATAAAAAATATATTGACACAATTAATAATTCAGAAAATGCAGTACATGATGTGCATTAAAAAAGCAGGTATTAATTACCTGCCTTTATTTTTTCTATAAGTTTATCACAAATATTTTCAGTAGGAATATGTTGTTGAATTATTTTAATATCTTCTGCTTGTGTATCAAAAGGAAATTTCTTGATATTGTATTTCTTCATATAATTTACAAGCATATTATATTCATCAACATCTTTTTGTGAAAAATCATTTGTTTCTAATTCAAACACTTCTCTATAATTAGGTTGTATAATAGGTTCAATTGTAAGCTTTCCATAACCTTGTTTATGTGGTTGATTATTATACATCTCTAATATCTGATGACGACTTAATCCATAAATTGATGCTGTATCTTTTATAACACCATTAACATCTGTATATCTATAAGGAGTATAAGTAAGTTTCCATATATCACCAACAATGGAAAGCATCTTTTTAATTTGTTTCTTTGTTACTTGTTTGTGATCTGCATTTTCTTTTAATGCATTAACAAATTCAGATGTAGACATTAATGTTGTATCTTCACCTGCAAATGATTTTGTTAATACTTTAGTATTATGAATATCATTGAATGCTTTATCATTAATGATATGCTCAGGACTACTACATATTGTTTTAAATTCCTTTTCAGATAATATACGAGGATATGATAACATTTCAATATCAAGATTTAATATTTCTCCATATTTCAATTTATCAACTTCATATTTTTTATATTCTAAAATATTATATGTCTTATCTGCATAAGGATTAAATTCAAATAATGCTTCTTTTGCTTCTAAATATGATTCTGCATATATAATTATTCGTTTTTGAGAATCATAATGTCGAAAAATAAATATCATTTTATTTTATCTTTATATTTTTGTACTTCTTTTGTTAATTCATTTATATGTTCTAATGGCATTACTAATGGTGGGTCTATCTTAATAAGATATCCTTCTTCTGTATATTCAAATTTAAGATTAGGAACAATTAAATCTAATATACTCCGATATAATCCATAATCATTATCAGGTTCACTTTTTAATAATGATATTTGTTCTTGAAGTTCTAATATTTGATTTTCAAGTTCTGTATTCTTTTTAATTTGTTTCTTTATAAAATCTGAGGCTAATCCATGAGGATTATCTTTATTCATTTATAAACATAATATATTTACCAAATTTTTGCATTAAATGTTTTATAATTAGACCCACCTAATCCATACATTGATGGCCCCGCATCAGCTCTATCGGCTGCATAATTATTCATTGGTTGTGTTGTTGATATATCAGCAGATACTTTAGATGATATTGCATTATCAATTACTGATGTTAACGTAGGAGCTGCAAGTTCTCTTAAATATTCTATTTCTTGTCCATCTACCCAAACATCATCAACACTTAATGTTGCGGTGCCTGCATAAATACTACGATTTCCAATAGAATTAGAACCAATATCCCATGACATTTCAGGCATTTGTATTTGCATTCTCATTGCAATTTTTGTTAATAATCTTGCCCCAATATCATCAACCCCAATAGATTCTTTTAATGCTTTTGTTTTAAATTCTTTTAACTCTTTTATTTTATTTTCTAATTCAAAAACTTTATCTTCAAGCTCAGTTTCTCTTTGTAAATGTTTCTTTATAAAGTCTTTATTCAAAATTCCACCTTCAACATTATCTTTCATATTCCACCAATTTTTGTAATTAATATCTTTATCTCTGTATTCCAACCAAAGTTTTATAGCTTCCGTCATTGGATCATATTTTAACATATATTAATAAAATAGTATTTATTCTTCAGTAGATTCAAAGAGATCCTTCATATCATCTCCTTTCTTCTTTTTCTTATTGTTATCTTCAGTATTTACTTGTGTAAATATATCATCCTTTAATGTATTTGTATTTTCCTGCTTTTTCATGAATCGAGTATTAGAATCATCCATTTCTGAGTATTCATAATAACCATAAGGTCTATGTATAACATTTGGTAACTCTGTTGTGATATCTGCAATTCTCTTCTTTTCAGTTAATTCAAATGGTTTATTAATTTCATCTTCATCCTCATCATAATCTTCCTTCATATCATCAACAAGTTCCTCAATAAAGAATGTTTTTGTTTGTTCAGATCCTCCATATACATCTGTTAAATCTGTTTTCTTTTCCCATAACAATTCAAATGGAACAATACCTATAGTTCCTTTTTTAGATCTTCCTTGTAAGATAATTACTTTCCATAATTCTTTAGTCAAATCAAATATTGTTTCAAGATATTCTTTATCTTCCACGACAACATCCTTAATTGAGTTTGCATATCCTACTGCATAATCAGCAAGATATTGATTAATCTCCATTTCTGTTGTTGCACTATGTGATCTTGCCCAATCTTGTGATTGTCTTACAAACTTTAATACAGGAAAATCCAATCTCTTTCTTTTACGATTAGATTCAATTTGAACAAACTTTCTTATACGATTAAGCTTTGTATAATTAATTCTATTTTGTTTCTTATCAACACAATATTGGAATATATCTCTTATTGTATCACAATCATAAAATCTATAAAGACCTATAACAATTGGTATGTTCTTTTCAAGTATTTCAATATCCTTTGCATATAAGTTATTTTCTTCTCTTTCAACTTTATATTCATCATCTTTGAATATACTATATGAACCTTTTAATAATTCCTTATATGTATCAATATTACCATCATTAAGATGATTCAAGAAATTGAATGTTTCAGCTGTGTTGTAATTATATCTGAATTGACGACATTCTTTTAAGAAATTATCAACCTCATTACTTACTTCATCCTTTACTCTTTGATTAGATTCAATAACATTAACTGTATATCCGTAATATTGCATACCTGTTTTCAATACTTCAAGCTGCTTTGAATATTCAGTATATCTTTCTTCAAATACTTTAAGCTTATATGTAGTTTCATCTATATAATAACGACAGTCATTTTCATCATATTTAAGATACCTATTAGATGACAAAAGAGACTGAATAAGAGGATTATATTTTGATTCCTCATTGTTTCTTTCAAGCATATCATTACAAGTTTGAATCAAGTCTCTTGCAAATAATAAATCCTTTTCACTGAAACTTAAATCAAGAGGACTTATATACTTATAATTCAATGCAACACCTGTTGAATCCTCTTTCTCCAAGAACAATTTAATATACAAATCATTATTACGAAGACGATTTGCAAACTGTTCAATATCTTGTGCTATCCATGTTTCATTGAAATATACACTAAACTTATATCTATCACAAATATCTACACCCACAGATAAGTAATTTGTACAGAATATAATATCATTAAGACCTATGGATTTATCAATATTAATAGTTTCCATTGTCTCTTCTCCGTAATTTGACTTCTTATAATAAAATGCTTTAAGTTCTTTTGTATATTTGAAATCATTAATTAAGACATTTTGAATACGACCAACAACTTGTTCAAAATAAAGATTGCCTTTATTTGTTGGGAATAATATTTTTTTTCCCTCAACGATATCTTTTGCCATTGATGCACACATATCAACAAACTTCTCAACATTTGTTGGAACCATGTGTATTTCAAATTCCTTAGTTCTATAATCTTCTTTTATAACCTTAATATGCTTGATAGTTGGAAAGAATAACATTTCTCCAGTTGGTGTTCCTGTCATCATAATAATTTTTGCTTTACAATTTGCAAGTCGTTGAATAGTTGGTGACATAACATCACGATATGAACTTGTAAATAATAAGTGTGACTCATCAATTACAATATATTCAAATCCTGCTTGGTCAAGTTCAAATACATTAAGACGAGAGAATTTATCAATTGTCATTGACATATTTCTATCTCCTAATATATCGTCAAGATTAGGTCTTTTGTTTCCATAAAAATATAACCAATCAGACGTCTTTTCATCAGCTTCAACTTTTGCTTTAATAGTTGATGTAAACGGAAGAATCAATAATGTCTTTGCTTTAAGACTCTTAATCATTTCAGTTTTACCATAACCTGCACCTGCTTCAAGCAATGTTATATGAGATAAGTTTGCAATAATTTCATCTTTTAAGTCAGAGAGATATTGATTATACTTCATATGTAATATAACTGAAGTTGAAGATTCATTTAATATCTTTGTTGGATCCAATCCTGCCACTGTTGCTTCTTTAATTTCCTCTTCAGTTTTCTGTTCTTCAGTAAATGTATTATCTGCTTTAACAGTTAATTTAAATCCATGATTTTTATTCAATTCTTTAACAGCCCATATAGAAATTGGTTTATCATGAATTGCAGCTGTTCTTACGTCTCCTGCCAACTCTCGTCTTGATGTACCATCACAAATTTCAATCATAATTTGTAATGCTTTATCTTCACCATAAATTGAAGTCAATGTATTTGCAAGCTGCCAACGTTGAGCGTGCTTATAGTGTTTCTTACCTTTACTCTTTGATATATCTCTATCATTAATACCTGATATATTTGTTATTTCAACATCTTCAGATGTATTGTTTGTTAAATTAAACCATTCAAGCTTATGAAATATATCTTTCAAGTCAGGATGAGATATCCAGTCAATACTTGTTACTCCACTTTGAAAAGCAGATTCAAAATTAACATCAAGCCGTAAATCTTTGAAATTTGTATTGAGTAAAGCTTTATCATCAGCTGCAATGAATATACCTTGTTGTGGTTTACACATAGCCATATCCATATATGTTAATATATCTTCCTTTGTATATCCATAAGTCTTTGAATGCTTCATCAATACAATATATATGTAAGAATACTTATGACGAAAATTACATATATATTCGATTCTTCTACTATTTAAGTCAATTGAAATTGGAGTTATCTTTGTCCAAACGTGACATGATTTTCCTGATGCAGAAATACAACAACCTAAAAACCAATGATATTGCTTAAGATCTTCAAATAAGAACTGTTTAATGTTTCTTGCAAGTTCTTCATTCTTAATATCAATATCTATAATCTGAAGACCATTCCAAATGTTATAAGACATATCACCAATAGGACGTTGATTTGAAGATGAAGAATATACAACCTTTCTTTTAATCTTCTCAACTCCTTTATAAGTTGGATCTTTCATCAAATTATAAATGTCTCCCCAGTTCCATAATATACCTGACTTCTCATAAATACTATTTACAACAAGTGTTTCAATAAATTGTAACTGGTCAGAAAAAAATTCCTCCTGTTCATCAGGAGTACATTCACTATAATTATTTGAACTATATTGTGTTTCAATTTGATTCTTAACTTCATTTAATTCATTATATTCACTACTAATCTGACTAAATGATTTAAGAATTTCTGTTAATGATTTATCTTTACTATTATATTGGTCGTTAAGTTTCTTTAGATAATTTCCTAATTTATTATTGAATAATGATTCTGCCACGTATCATAAAGAGATATTTTTATTTATCCTTTTTCTTTAAATATAGTTAACATCTTTTAAATGTTATAAAGGTCTTTTAACTAAATTTTAATTATTTTTAATATATAAAATATTACAGATTATTATAGATAAATGACTAATTGTGTTCAAACAAATCAGCAAAATACTGTTGGAATGGAAGAATATTTGAAGCAAAAGGCTCAAATGGAAGACCAAATGGATTATAATTTCATTAAAAGAATCATTCAAGAAATTACACAATCTTGTGCTTTACCTATGCCATTGCCTGCATCAGCTATTCCTCCACTTATTTTACAAGCAGCTCAAAAATTCTGGGAAGACTATGATGCAGCTGTTGAAGAAAGATATTATTGTGTAAGAAATATTGATTTCTGTAGATGCGGTCCAAATAATACAATAACATTACCTCAAAGAATTGTTGCTGTATTTGGAGTATATAAAACAACTGATAGTTTCAATTATGGAATTATGGGAGACTTCTCACTTGAACGTATGATATTGAATAATTCTGCATTAGCTTCGGGAGCAGGCGGATCTTTATCTGATGTATTTGGCTCAGGTACGGGATATAATTTGACTGATGTTATGGGAGCCTTATATGAAGTACAAACATATAAAGCAATGTTTGATTCTCCATTAACATTTAATTTCAATGCATTCTCACATAAACTTGTAATACTTGGTGCATTAGGTCATTCAGATTTGATATTACAATGTTATACAAGATGTAAAATACAAGACTTATATAATAACTATTACTTCTTTAGATATTGTGTTGCTTTAGGTATGAGAGGTCTTGCAACAATTATTGGTTCTTATGAATTTAAGATGCCAGGTAATGTTGCAATTAATTATCAAAGATTCCATGATATGGCTGTTGAAGAACTTGATAAAATTGACGAATATATTAGAACACAACACTCAGCCGACTACTTCTTTAATAGTAATACAATTTAATAAATATGAAATATATTAATTAAAATATGAAGTATATTAAAAAATTTAATAATGAAGCTCAATTAGAAACATACAAGAAATCTAATTTTGTTAGCCCACATATTTATCTTAATAGTAACTTAAATACAGTTAAGTTTATGCAAGAATATCAACAACTTGAATATATAAGCAGTACACAAACTGGTGGACAATATATCGACTTAGGTTGTAAATTAATGGAAAATACTGATGATATTGAAATTGATATTAAATTTATAATAAATGATAGATTTCGTAGTGGATCTTGGTATTGTTCAGATAAAGGTGGTAATCAAGCAACATTATTAAACTCAGTATTGGAAAATAATTCATCATGGCCAGGATTTGCTTTAAGACGTGAGACATCAACAGGTGAAGGATATAAAGCTAGTTTATATTTATATGCAAAATGGCAATTTAGTAATTCTGCTTATAATAATAAGAAATATTATGCAAATAATTTAGGAGGAGGATATGGAGGAACAATAAGAACAACTAATTTAGTTTTATATGAAAAACATTTCTTATTAAATAATATACCACAATCACAATGTCATAATATATCAACAACATTATTTTGTACTTATCTAGAATATCAAAATAAATATGACAGATTTACTATTGCTGATTTATATTATTTGAAAATTAAAAAAGGTGGTAAAGTTATACGAGATTTAATACCTGTGAAGAAAGTGGCAACAAATGAAATAGGTTTATATGATATTGAAAATGATCATTTGTATATAAGTCAAGGAGATGAACCATTTGAAGGTGGTCCAATAATAAATAATTAATTATGGATATAAAGCAAAGTTTAACATATCGTTCTGATGAACTTAAACAATTTGAATTTGTTGGAAACAATAAATATGATTATGCTAAAAATGGTATATTGAGCAAGACACTTCCAAAAGTTTTGTTCAAAGGTAATTCAATTCTTGTTACATTTTTACAATTGATTGATTTACGAATTATTATGTTATTAAAATATGTCGATAGATTAAAACGATTCAAATATATAACTTGGTACGAATAAGAGGTTCATATGAACCTCTTTTTTATTTATAAATATAAGAAGTTTAATTATTAGAAATTATTTTTAATATATAGTAAATAAACAATAACTTATATTTAATGGAATTTGTAGATAACACTGGTCACATTTTTAGTTTACCTTCATATAATGAAAAACCTATTGGTTATGAATATGAAGAATATTCATATGTATTTTGGATTGATAGTAACAATACATCAAAGTTATCTGTTAATAATTTTTATTCTAAACCAATATATGCATTATATGAATTAAATAAAGATTTTGATATTGAAGATTTAGAAGATGATTATAATTCAGCATTAGATATTGAAATTTATACAAATAATTCTAATGTATTTAAATTAATATCTTCTCGTGATTTACAAAAATCAATATCGAACAAAGATTTTAAGTTGACAGATTATGTTGACTTAAATATGCTTAATGATACAGATGAAAAATACAGTTTCTTAAAAACAAGATTAACTAATAAAGACCTTTATTGTGTTAAGACTACAGAAGTAAAAACAGTTCAAAATGATACAGGTTCTGTAGAAATTAATTATCTTATGATTCCTATTTATCCAATTGCTTGTGTAAAAGAAGCAGGTACTTGGATAACAAACTTAATGATTCATATTCATAACAATTCAAATAATACTGATGAATGGTGTTATATATCAGTTGGTGGAGAATTTATTGATGAATATGAAGAACTTATAATTAATGGACGCAATATGGGTATATCTTTACCAAAAGATATCCTTAAATCTGTATATGCAGAAAGTTTATATAATGATGAATATAATGAAGCGTTATTCAATGAAAAGATGAAGGAATATATGCTTAATTATATGAATATTAAAGGTAATATTGGTAATTTCAAGTCTGCAATTGATTCATTAAAATGGTTTGGATATGGTGATAGAATTTCAATATCAAAATTATTAAAAACTGATAATGAATTTAAGCAGCAATATATTTTAGACTATTTTGATATTTCAAATGATCTATTAGAATCATTTAAAACATTTATTGCTACTGCATTTGTATCATTAATGATAATGATAAATAAAGAAACTGATAAAAGATATCCATTTAATTTTCATGACGATGAAAACAATTGGGATGATTTAACATTAGCATCTATTCAAAGTGGAACAAATATTGGTAAATCATTTTTCTATGGAGAAAACAGACCAAAAATGTTATCATTATTAGATTATTATCAAAAAATCAAAATAGGTAATCATGATATGCCTATTGAAAATGATGATGAAAAATATTGGTATTGGAAACCTTACTTTGATTTTTCTTTCAATGAACTTGGTGTTAAACTTATATGTCTTGCGTATTATTATAAGAAATACTTTTTACCAATACACTTAAATATTCATTCAACATCATTAGGATATAGAGTATTTGCTAATAATCTTAAATTAACAAATACTTTACATATTATTGAAAATGAACCTTCAATTGTATTAAATGATAAAAATGAAGTAAAATTTAAAGGAAATGGTATTCATTATTTTACAAAACAAATACATTATATAGATGAATATTTTAATGAATTTGAATTAGGAACTACTAATATTGATGAAGATAAAAGAGAATGGTATTATCTTAACGATACTTGTGTAAATATTCCTATTCAATTTATTACAAATGAATTTAATAAAGGATATTTTAATTGTGTTCTTTTATTACAAAAATCATCAAATAATGAAACATTATATGAATCACATTTTAATTTTTATCAATGTGAAAACAAATCATATAGAAACTTTATTATATATCCAAAAAAAATAAATATTATATCAACTGAAGATAATATTGAAACAAAATATTTTGAATATTGGATTAATAATGATTTTGGGATTAAATTACTTGTTAATAACAAATGGTATGAATATAATTTTAAGTTAAAAATACATAATCCTACACTTGATTTTGGTACACTTAAATATCGTTATTATTTCAATGATCGTAATTATTTATTTAGTAAGATAACAAATAATACAGATACAAGTTTACATAATATTGTATTTTGTGGAGCAAACGATACATATAAAATAAATAATATGAATATTGATTATGATTATTCATTATTCATATTACCAACAATATTTACAGGATATATTTTTAATATACCATCTAATTATGTATGTTACAACATTGATAAATCTTATATATCTGAAATTGATAGTTATGGAAATGAAATAAAGTTATCTTGGACATTAAATTGGGATTATGAAGATGACCAATTATATTATATATATGAATATAATGATGATAAATTATTAGATATAAATGACAGTACAGCATATCAAGGACAACCTAAATATATTAATATTGATAATCCTATTATATTAGTTTGCCCAGAAAATTGGGGTACACCATTATTTATTAAAAATGATTTAACAAAAGTTAATGAATATATTTATAACATATTTAACTTAAATAAAGATAATAATGAATGGAATCAAGAAACTTGGGTTCAATCATTTAATTTATTAGAAGCTGAACATATATATCAATTCTTCAAAGAAAATTATAATTTATTATCACCATTCAAACAAATAAGAGGTTTAGATACTGAACATAATAAAGTTATGTTCAATGCTTATATGCATAATAAACAACTTGTTGATATGAATGAAATAAATTTTGATGTTAATTTTCAAACAATATTAAAATATCATTTAGATCATAATTTGTTATATATGGATGGAACATTAACAGATGGTGAATTTTATCAATACATTATATATACTGATACATTAGGAGATAAACATGAAGTATATATACATAAAGATTTAATAGGTTACAATATAAGTTTCTTTGCTGATTATCTTAATAATAATGATAAAGTATTATTATGTGCATATCAGGATGATATATTTATTTTGGCTGAAACATTTGATAGTTCAAATAATGATAATAATTATGAAATAATAAATGCATCTGAAATAGAATCAGAAGTATTATTTAAGACTGAAGATACTGAAGAGTTCTTAAAATATGATACAATTGATATTAAATATGATTATCTTGATAATACATATAAAGAATTTGATGATGGTGGAAATATAATTACAACATATGAAATATATGATAAATTATATGCAAACAGTGAAAAAATATATTCAAGATATTCAACATTAGTTAATTTGCCAAATAATCCTAAATATAAAAATTCATTACATTTATTTGGAATATATCAAAATATTATAACAGAAAATAATATATTAATATTCCATAATAATATTGATATGCATATAGATGGATTACGTTTTACACATGGTGTAACAAGAAATCTTAATGATGATGAACAATTAAAAATTTATATACAAGGTATTTTAGATTCAAGTATTGATACAAGATTTCCTGATACTTATGGATTATATTGGTCTCAACCTGAAAGTATTGCTGAAGGTCATAAGCCAGTTTCACCATCACAAATTATTGAAATTAAAGATAGATTAGGATTTTATGTTAAACGTGATGCACGTAAATGTTATGATCCTATAAGAGGAGCAACAGCAATGAATATATGGGATGTACCAAATTTATATGAATTTGATACAAAAGAATTTGCATATTATATTGAAAGTAAAGAAATATGTATAGGTTCAATTACATATAAAACATTAAATGATTTTTATGAAAATAGAATATTTAAAAAGAACTTAAATAATGATTATGAAGATCTAAATATTTATATTAAAGAAATTGATAATGAACATATATATTGTTTTGATGATAAAGAAATATGTGATTTGGATGATCTTACAAAACCTTATGCAAATAAATTAAGTTATACAATTGCATTCTTTGATGAACTTGATAATAGATTAGATGTATCATTAAATGAAATTGATAATGAAAATTATGATAAATTAATTGTAACATTTTATTATCATAAAGCTCATATTATTAGAAATAGATTTTATATACTTAGTGATTATTTGAATTACTTAAAGGAAAACAATGTTGAAAATATATCAAATATTTCTACAAAGGATAATAAGTATTATTTGAATATTAAAATAAACAATTCAACATATATAATTGAATTGATAAGATACGATGATAAATTCATGTATCAAGATAATTCATATAAGCATTTAATATCAGTACAAAATCCATCAATGTATTGGTATAATGCGGATAAATTATCATTAGAATCATTCCCATCATATTTGAATAATATTGAAAGATATGTATATGGAGAAAATGATTCATATGAAACAATTAAAGCTAATTTAGATAATTATCTTAATAATTTCAAAGGAAATAGATATGCACAAGATGAAGATATTGCAAGATATAAATTTAAGAATTATCTTGTTAAAGATTTAACTGGAATTTCAGGTAAATATAGAATGGAATTTATTTCTAATATTTCAGATTATGCAACAATGCACGTTGAAGTTATTGATGAAACAGGAAACATTATCAATTACACAGAAATAGGAACTAAATTTGAATTTACTGGAAATGAAAAGAAAATAACTGTATTTATATCAATTAATAGTGATAACAATATTAATTGGAAAGATAGAACTGATATTTATATTATTCCTAAATTAATAAAAATTGTATCTACAGAACAAAGATTATCATATAAAGCTGAAGATTATGGAAAAGAAATTATTCCTGTTAAATATTTGAATAAAGAATTTAAATATGGAGATAATGATAATACTAATATATTCAATTTATATAATGATTTCTTTAAGTTAAAATTTAATGTATATGATACATATTTTGATAATAAAGAATTAAAGAGTACATTATTACATAGTGTATATGAATATGATGATGAAATTAAATTAGATACATATTTGAATTATGACTTCTATTTAATGCATGACGATAATTATTGGTATGGATTATATATATCACAAGAAACTTGTGATAAGATTAGAACAAATGAAGATTTGAAACTTCGTAATGAAGCAGATAAAAAGAAAATATTAAAGAATAAGTATATATTGAATTATGAAAAGAGTTCAGAAGAATACTTATTGAATAGGCTTGAATTTAATACTTCTGAAGGTTTTAATCAATTTAAGACAGATGATATTGTTTGTTGTTATTTACATAATAATGATAGATTACCATTTAATGCAAGTATAAGTTCAAAATGGAAAATACATCCAATGTCATTAGGAATGTCTACTGATACATCATTTGATTCTAATGGAGAAATGACAATTATATCACTTCCAATGAATGATGCAAAATATGAACGTGGTTATTATCAAGTAACAGTTAAATATTCATTAGATAGAGATATACAACATCAATTTAAGAATACAAGTATAATTAGAATATCATAAAGAGGATTGCCTTTTAGCAATCCTTTATTATTAAATATATAGAAAAATAATTAAGTACGGCATGAAATCATTAAAAGATTTTATAAACGAATCGAAAGAAAACTATGTAAATTCTTTCGTAATATTAAAACCAGAATTTTTAGAACATGAAGATAAATGGCTTGAAATGTTAGAAGAAGATGAATGGGACATTCTTGATAAAAAGAAGCTAACATTAACAAAAGAACAAGCTGAACAATTATATATGATGCATAAGGGAAAAGATTTCTATGATGATTTATGTAATTATATGTCATCAGGCGAATGCTTATGCGCAAAATGTTACAAAGAATGCGAGGATCCAATTGAACAAATGGATTCATTAAAAGATAAAGTAAGAGATAAATGGGGAAAGAATGATATGAAAAATGCTATGCATAGTTCTGACTCAATAGAAAATGTCAAAAGAGAATCAAAAATAGTTTTCAAGTAAATTCGTTGTTTTAACAAATATATTAAAGTTAAAATAATGAATACAGATTTATGTGGCAATTGTAAATTTTTCAACGAATATAAAAAAATGGTAAACGGTTCCTATATATGTAATTACCATGGATTAACAACAAATCCAACAAATATGGGGTGCTATCAAATACAAAAAAGTAAAAATAGAACATTATTTAAAAATTAATTATGTTAGAAGGAATTATTATATTTGCTTTAGGTTTCTTATTTGGTAAATATACTGATAAGATTATTGAATTTGGTAAAAAATTATACAATAAGTATATTGTAAAAGAATAATGAAATCAATAAATGAAATTATTGAAGGTTATCAATTTATAGATACATATGTAAATGAAAATAAAACAGATACAATAAAAGATATTGTATCTAATGAAGATATTGGATATATTAAAGATTATGGGAAGTCATTAGAAGTGGGTCAAAAAATGAACGAATTAGATATGTATGATTCAAAAAATGGTGCATGCTTATATAGTGATGGACGATTGATATTTTTTATGGTATTTAAGGATCTTTCACAAATGACCAAATTTTTTATGACATTCTATAAGTATGAAGACAAATTTACAGGTGAAGAAAATCCAAAAGATGGAAAATGGCATTTGTATTTTGATGCGCATGGAGACCCAGGAACAGGAATTGATGATAAACATATAAAGTTTAATTTGTGTTATAATGCAAAATCAAATAAAATGTCTGAAATTGATAACGCAATAAATGAATTAATTGATTTATTAAATAAAAAATCTGATTGGTATAAATCTATAAAATAATTGAATATTAATTGGTTATAAATATAAATCATACAAAAATTTAAATATTTTTCTAATATTATTTGAATTTTTGTATGGTTTTACTATATTATATTTGTAATTTAATTAATATGAATAAAATGTCAAACAACATCAATTCCGAGGTTCTTCAGTTGAGGAAGGATTATGATTCTGCCTCCTGGGTATCAGGTCAGGAAAAGAAAGATTTGATTGCAAAATACAATGTCAATTCCAAAAAGGCAAAGGATATTCAGTTTGCAATCCTTCTGAAGCTTCAGGAACTTCGTCAGTCAAGACATGAGTTTGATAATGCTGATGTTACTGATTTTGCTCGCATGTCAAATTCAGATACTCAGTATTATGAATTTCTGAAGAACGAAAATGATGATTTCGTCAAATATTTGTTTAACATTTGGGAAACTGAAATTAAGCTTCCTAAGTATCGTGATTTGTTCCGTTGGGTTAATTTGAAATCATTTGGAGGTTTTTCATTTAGCTCTCATGAAAAATGGCTTATCAAGCGTTATCAGAAAATCCGTGAGGAACTTGATTCCCGTAATCCTGAGAAGGTTGAGGCTGTTGCAAAGGAAAAGGCTTCGGTTGACGAAATTAATTCAAAACTAACTGTTGAACTTGAAGATTTCAAGACTGAATATCTGAAGCGAGTTGAGGCTCATGCTTCAATTGCTTATGATGAACTGCCTTCAGTTATTGAGTCTCTTACTAAAAAGCTGATTGTTCTTCGCAAGGAATATGAGGACAAGCGAAAGGAGACCAGAAATTACAATATTACTTGGTCTTACTATCAGCGAGTTGAAAAACAGGAGAGGGAAATTTCTCGCAAAAAGTCAATCTTGAAGATGTATCCCACTAAGGAATCTTTCATTGCTGCTTGTCTTAAGGATGCTGAACTGACCTTCCGCGGTAACATTAATGCCCTTGCAATGCGCGTTTATGAAAAGGATTTCGTTGTTGAGAAGATTAAGGTTAGCAATGTCAAAGATGACCCGAAGATTTTCAAACTGTTTATTGAGGATGGAACAAAGAAACTCTATTGCCGTTCTATTCTCGCTGCTCAGTTCTCTGACAAGATGGTTCCTCACTTCCGTTTCATTATGACTGACCGTAAATAATTAATAAATGAAGATAACAAGTAACAAGTTTTTATCTATACTGTTTTGTTCAGCAATATGTTATCAGTTATTCTGTAACAATTTCATAGCTGCTGAAAACAATACAAATTTTGTGAAAATTGATTCTGTGTGTTCAATGAATCTGATGTGTTCAAATATTATTGAACAAACTAAAAATGTTGAACACTTAAATCGTCCTAAGACATATAGATTGTCAAAACAAGGTAAAGATTTTATCAAATCAAAAGAGACGTGTGTGCTGCATGCTTATAATGATCCGGATCCGAAGCGCAGGTCGGTAGGTTGGGGACATCAAATACAACCTGGAGAATCTCTTGAGCATATAACACAAAAGAAAGCAGATGAATTGTTTGAAAATGATATTGAATGGGTTAACGATGCAATCAATAGGTTGCTTGCTCAAACCGACAAACGATTTATTTATACACAAGGATTTATTGATGGTCTTGGTGATTTGATTTACAATTGTGGTGAAAGGGGAGTAACATTGACTGTTTTCTGGGACAGACTTCAGAAATGTAGGTATGACCGAAATGAACCAGGATTTATCAATAAGAATGACTTAAACTTTACAATTGCAGGAGTAAAGACATCTAGAATTTCAGCAAAAGGACATGTTCCTCGTCGATATGATGCTCACAAAATGATGTTGAATTAAATAAATATTATAAGTAATATGTTTATATTTATTAATCCTTGGGCAAGTTACGATCCGGATGATATTCCATCATTATATAGTGGTGACCCTGAAATTGATAAACAAGTAATGTGGGCAGTAATATATTCAATAGTTATTTCCTGCATATATTTGGTTGGTTCAATTTATTTGTTGAATGATGTTTTATTTGATTATATTCATAAACATTTTTATCTTCATGTACTTGGTATTTTTGGATGTATCGGTACATATATTGCACTTTTGATATTTGGTATAAACAAAATTATGAAATAATATGACAGAATACGAACTTGACAGAATTTGTGAACGTAATCCTAATTGTGGATGTAATTGTATGAAATGCGAAGTATTTGCAATGTATCAAAGATCACAGCTTGGGCTCGATGAAAATGATGACGAAGATTAAAGATATCTGGGAAGACTTCAGATATATGGATGAAGGTTCATCTCCAAAATATTTTATAAATAAATGTATTTGGGGAATTTGGTTTGTATTATTTGTTGCATCATTAGTAATTGCTGCAACTCTTGGTGCACTTTTTTATGAGATTCAATGTTGGTGGTATAAGCTTAGAGGTAAAGATTATGTAAAAGACGTATTACGAAAGAGACATGGATTATAAAGTTACATTTAAAATTACTTATAAAGATGGTGATTCTTTTACACATGAAGAGTCATTTATTACAAAAGGTTCTAATCGTAAAGTATTAAGAGCTGCAATTAAAGAAATAATTGAAGAGATGTGTAGTGAAAATTATGGATTAGATTTTGAAAATTTTGCTAATATCGAAGTTTTGAAAATTATTCGTACAGATACATTGAATTTCAATAATGTTTGGAATAAAGATTTGTATAAAAAGTTTTTAAGTAAATATATTAAGTAATATGTGGTATATTAAGTATTTTTGGGTTAAATTGAATATTTGGGTTCTTACACCATTAGTATGGATTGAGAATAAGTATAAGACATATAAAGAATTTAAACTTAAGTTATTGACATTACAATAATTTAATATAAAATATTTTGAAGACAGTTCTAAGTAATTAGGGCTGTCTTTTTATTTTTATATATAGAAATATATGTAATTAAGTTATTTAATGAAATCATTTCCAAGTGCTTTGAATGAAGCTCAAAATATGTATGGGTCAACAAGATCACAATCATTTGAAGCAACTTTCGATATTGAAAGAATAAAACATGGTGCATTAAATTTAAATAAGAGTATTCCTGTTGTTCAAGAAATGTTGAAGCAAACAAATATCAATATTTCTAATTATCAGAAATATCCTTATATGCCAACTGTTGCAAACCCATCAACTATGATATCTGGGTCAAGTAGAGATTATACAAACATTGGAGAACGTGAATACGAAGGTACAGAATATAATAAAGATGGTTCATCAAAAACAGTAAAATATACAGGAATGGGTGGTGATGTGGTTTCTGAAAATCGTGAAGAAGCGATATTTTATGAAAATCCATTACAATTACCAGCAGATGTTATTGCATTAGCAAAAGATTATGACTGGGTATATCAAAATAGAGTAAAATCAGTTGTTAATGCTGAAAAGAAAGGTGAATCAATGAAAGCAAAACTTGCAGAAACAGCAGTTGCTCCATCAATGTTTAATCCTATGTATGGTGTTAGTGTATTAGGTATAACAAGAAATACACCATTATTAAATGATACAAATGATGCAGAATTAGATCCACAAATAACAGACTGTTCTATTCGTACATTATGTGCATTATCAAAAACAATGAACAGTTCATTAGGTCAAGCAAGATATAAATATGCTGATTTTATGTATTGTAAAGATCTTGGTAAAGTATCAAATAACCACTTAATTACATTACGAAAATTTGCACATCCTGTTGGAGATCATATATTTGAAATGTCTGCACCAAAATATGTTGCAACTGCAGGTGATCATTCATTCCAAGTTGAGGGTGATATCGGACGTCTTGTAACATGGTTTGGTACAGATGACAATAGATTAGAAGATATTTGTAAATATAGTTACCATGCTACATGGAAAGAATTAAATGCACAAATTGAAGAAAAAGAATCTGCAGCAGATGATTCTTCATCAGGTATTATCGGTATGATATCTAATGCATTTAACCCAGCATATAATAAAGCAGTTAATGCAGGTCAAGCAGGTTCTCATAGTATATGGGGTTGGCTTGGTTCACAATTATCAGACCATACATTCCAAGGTATTGGTAAAAACAATGGTCTTTTAAGAAACTATGATAATAATAAAGTATATACTCCAAAGAACACCGTTCAATCAACAAATATATATGAAGGTAAATTAGAATTTGCTCATGAATTTACATTGAATTTTTCATATCAATTAAGAGCATACGATAATATTAATCCACGTTCTGCTTTAACGGATTTAATTGGTAATATACTTGAAACAACATATAGAAGAGGTAAATTCTGGGGAGGAGATAGAAAATTAATTGGTCCTGCACAAGATATGGGTCCATTTAATAAAACAAGTGCATTTATTGATAATGCTTTTGATAAACTTGGTGGATTCTTTCAATCATTAGTTGATGGTGGTATTAATTTCCAAGATATATTAGGTAAAATTGGTTCAACATTTAATAATATGATTGGACAAGCAATGAACTTAATGAAAGGAAATGGATTAAGTGAAGTTGGTAGTGCGCTTGCCCAGAAAATAAAAGATTTAAATAGTACAACCGCATTTACAGAAGCAGCAAAAGGATATCTTAAAAATGCTTTAGGCAGACCAACATTATATGCATGGCAATCATTGTTAAGCGGTGATGATGTTGGATTGTGGCATGTTACAATAGGTAATCCTCGTAATCCTATTTTATCTATGGGTAATTTGATATTGACAAATGCAACTGTTACACATAGTGGTCCATTAGGTATTGATGATTTTCCATCAGAATTAAAAGTATCAGTAACATTAAAACATGCAAGACCACGTGATTTGACTGAAATAAGTAGAATGTACACAAGAGGTGCATCAACAATATATCATCATTTTGCTCATCATGATTTAAATCAATTCTTTGGTAGTGGTTCAGGATCTACTCAAACAAATGGACAAGATAGTCAAAAAACAATTGATGACGGATATAAACAGGATGTTAGCACATATAGTGGTAATGATTATAAATTCCAATTCAGACCAGAATTAACTGAAACACAAATTTCAAATCCATTCTTAACAAGTGATGAACACATTAAAGTAATGAGAACAAATAACTGGTCAGATACTATGTTTAGTGTATCAATGCAAGAGGCGGCTTAAATATTTTTTAATATATTTTAACTATATGCATATATTGTCTATTTTTATATATTAGATAAATATATGCATATATTTTTTGATGAACAAACTTTTATACATTGGTCTTAATGGATTAGCAGGATCTGGTAAAGATACTGTTGCAAAGATGCTTAAGACAATATTATCTAAAGAGTGGGAAACTTTAGATGAATGTAAAGAATATTATTTTTCTCGATATACAAACCCAACACAATCTGCAACATTTCCTCCTTCTCAATTAGATAAGGATTCTTCAGTTATGTGTATTGCATATGCTGACCAACTTAAGGAAATATGTTCAACTATCTTTGGTATTCCTGTACAAAGATTTTATCAAAACAAATCAAATGCTTGGATATGCCTTAATGATAAATTCCAATATACAGAGATAAAACCTGATGAAGAACATCTTGTGACTGCTGATGATTACTATTATAATCTTTCAGGATATTCTAATACAAATGATATTAAATATTGGATGTCATTAAGAGAAATACTTGTTTATGTTGGTACTTATGTATTACAACAAAATGTAAATAAACAGATATTTGTCAATATTGTTCGCAATAAGATAAGAGAAGAACAACATCGTAATCCTAATCTTCAATATGTTATTATAACAGATAATAGATTTAATCATGAATTGAATTATATATATGAAAATAATGGTATCACAATTACCATTAATCGTAATTCAGTTCAGCAGTTAGATAATATTGCAGAACACGAACTTGATGATATTGAGGATTATAATTACATAATTGATAATTCAGGTTCTTATGATGAATTATTCCAAACTATATGGGATATTGTTCATAATGATGTTATATTCAAAAATAAGACAATTGATTTATATACTCGTGATAATATTGATAATTACTTAAGATTAGTTCAAAACGGAAATTCAGAAAATACAATTTATCAATTATGCTTACCATATAAAATACAGAAACTTTATCGTAATGAAGGTAAGATAACAATGATAGATCCAGTAGGTGGTCCAATTATATGTGTAGGACAAGAAATTGAAGGAACTAATATAACGCCTGATTATATTTCAATTGATGAACATGAAAATAGAAATGAATTTTTAATATGGGTTAGAAAGGAACGTGAGTAACGTTCCTTTTTATTATCTAGATTACTATTTCTGTAAATAATTGTATTTCAGATACTTATTAATGACATATGTAAAATGTTAAAAAGTTTATTTTTATATAAATAAAAAA
>Ga0326511_10000208_pt1 | contig 49065 bp, 54 predicted proteins | sample 0_2496_0518_D_FD_203701 | JGI IMG/M metagenome (GOLD analysis project Ga0326511, IMG submission 203701) | Bovine rumen microbial communities from UC Davis, California, United States - 0_2496_0518 | ecosystem: Host-associated > Mammals > Digestive system > Stomach > Rumen | place: USA... | reverse complement strand
CGAATACGTTGTTATGTCGAGAGGCGAAGATGAAACGTCAAGAACGAGAGAAGCTGGCGGGTGCTTGTTGAACGCGCCAAAGTGGTTGGTCCTGAATGTCGCATCATATGAACCGCCAGAAACCATCAAGGCGGCTCCGGTATCGAAATCGTAGACATTCGCATACGTGCTGCTAAATCCGTCCAAGTTATACGCTCCCCATTTCGTCGAAGTAGAGTTGTCGAAAATACGCCCCACGCCTTCCCCGCTGTTGTATTTCGTCCAAACGACAGGCGTAGAATAATGCCGCTCGCCATCGAACTTCGTGTAGTGGCTGACGGTCATGTCGGACGGGTAGGCGTAGCGCGACCCAGATGAATTGATGAATTTCAGCTCCGAAAACTGGAACATCTGCGCTGTTTTGGAACGGATGTCAGCGAGGCTTGTGCATGTTCTCGTCCACCTACTAGCAACAAACTTGAAGCACATGTAGTTGAACACGGTCGGCGGCACGACTGCGCTACCGACAGAGGTCATCATGCTATGCCAACCAGCAATCATGCCTTCGCCTCCCCCTCGCAAGAGACCTCCGGCGGCTTCGCGCCGATGGCCGCAGCCGCCTTGACGAATGCCGCGTGTTCGGCGCGCAGGTCGGCCCGGTTGTGGATGCGCGCCCACCCGCTCGGGAAGTGGATGCCGTGCTTGCCGTCCGGGACGTGCTGCGCGAACAGGCAGCGCGACGCGCGGCCCACGCGCCCCATCATTACGCCGAAGATGTAGTCGGCCTTGCCGTTGCGAGTCCACGCATCGCAATAGTCTTCCATCGCTCGGCGCGAAAGCAGGGCGTAGGCGTGCGACCCCATGAGGATCGCGCCGTCGGCTGGGTCATCATGTTTGTCGCCGTCAGGGATCCATCCTAGGCGAACCGCTGCGTCGCCGCGAGTGCGGGCCGCATCCAGCTCGCGAGGCAAATCAACCGACGCAGAATCGCATGGTATTGCATCGTCCTCAAACACAAGTAACGAATCGAATCCCGATGCAAGTGCATGACGGACGAGCGAATACTGCGCGATCGCGTTACCAAGAACCCCGTCCTGCCCCCATGTGTGCAGCTTCAATCCACGCCACTCCCGTACCGCGCCCTTCGGAAGGCCGACAATTTCCCACGCAGTCCGAAACTGCGCGAGGCGATCGGCGTCGCAGGTTACGACGAAGGCTGGGGGAAGGAGTGTCATGAGACAGGCTCGGCCTTGATGCCGTATTCTCCGATTGTAATCACATACTTTTGACTTCCGTAGTAGAAGTACAGGTTGTCCGCGGTTACGTTGTCCGCGGTTACGTTGTCCGCCTCAATGTCTCCGGCGCTCCCGTTCGTGTCCGTCTTGATGACCTTGTCGCCGAACTTGATGTTCTTGACTGTTTCTGCGCTCATGTGTTTTCCTTTCTGTCTGGTTTAGGATTCGGCTTTTTTGACGCTCGCGAGCCAATGGCTCGCGGCAATTTCAGTGAATAGGACAAGATGAATGCCAGCCTTCTGCGTGAGGCCACCAATATCGTCCAATCCGAAGTCGATTGTCACCCCAGGCGGGAAGCTGAAGTTCGCAACATTCGCCCCGGCGCAATCGAGCCGGACGAAGAAGTCGCGAGCCTTGCCCTGGGCTGCCGCCGGGAACAAGAACGCGACGGATGTGATGCTTGCGCCGATCGCAGCCGTTGTGATGGCCCGATCGGCGCACGCGACGGTAGCCGTCGTCCCGGAGACAGTCGGCGTAGCAGTTGCGAGGTCATAGCGAATTGCGGAAGCATTCGCCTTGGTCGCAAGCGCGTCGTCCACGTAGGTCTTCGTCGTGAAGACGTCGTTGATGGAAGTCGGAACCGCCTGTCGCGCATCGTCGAGTGTTGCGGTATCCGACAGGCCGAGCGCCGTCCGAACATCGTTCAGGGTCGCGTTGTCACCAAGTTCAAGATAGTCTGCAAGGGAGGAGAGCGGGTCCGTCTCGTCGATTTCCGCGCCAGGCTTCGTGATTGAGAGTGTGCCATCGTTGTTCGCCGTCACGGTGGTCTCCGTATCGGCAGAGACGAGCGAGGCGTGCGTATGACCTCCGAGCGCGAGCGGCGTGCCGTCGATCTTCGGCGCATCGGTCAACTTCGTGTCGGCCGAGTATGGGCTGCCCTTGTGCAGGTCGCCGTTCGTGTCCTGCGTGATGATGTCGGACGAGCCCGGCAGCTGCCCGAGGAACATATCAACCATGGACACCCATGCGCCGAGGTTGCTGCCCTGTACGCCGGACGGGAGGGACGCCCCCATCACGGAGACGGACATCACGATGCCCTTGTTGAGCGAACCGCTCGCCTCGGACATCGAGAGGTCTCCGTCGGCGTAGAGCGTGATCGTGTCCGTCGGGCCATAGGCCGTGACCGACCCTCCGGGCGTCTGCTGCCCCGGCCGGTCGAACGCGACCGTGGAGAAGTTGCCCACGTTGCCGATGGCCGTGGAGATCGCATCGCTCACGTCCTGTGCGCTCGGCTTCGCGTTCGCCGCGTTGAGCGCCGCGGTCGCGGTCTGCGAGGCCGCGGTCGCGGTCTGGTACGCCGCCGTCGCGGTCTGCGATGCGGACAACGCCGTCTGGCCGATGTCCGTGACCGTTCCGTACAGGTCGCCCACCTTGTTGTCGGTGTACCCCTTCCCCTCCGCGAGCGCCGCCGCGACCTCGCTCTTGAGCGCGTAGGCGGAGAGGTCGCCCAGGCCGCCGAGCGCATCCCACTCCGTGCCGGTCCAGGCGTAGTTCATTCCGTCGGGATGCGTGGCGTCCTGCCGGACGTTCCAGACGTCTCCGACCTCGTTTCCGTCCGACGGCAGGTCATTGACCTCGTCCACGGACCCCTTGAAGACATACGCGCCGGCGATGGTCGCGCGGATGCCGTCGATGCGCGACGCGAGGGCCGCGATCCTCGCGAGGATGGCCATCTCCACGGACCAGAGTCCGCCGGAGGTCACCCATGTGCCGGAGCCGGCTATCGGCTCGTCGTCCGGTCGGCCCATCGTCGTGTTGACGAGCGCGACGATCTCGTCGGCGCTCATGCCGTCCTCGCCGGGGTCGCCCTTCTCGCCCTTGAGCGCCGCCTTCTGCTCCGGCGTGAGATCACTCCAGGTCAGCGGGTCGCCCTTGGGACCCTGCGCGCCGGTCGCGCCGGTCTCGCCCTTGAGCGAGGCTTTCTGGGCCTCGGTGAGATCGTCCCATGTGAGCGGCAGCCCGCGCACGTCACCGATGTCGAGGGTTGCGTGGACCTGCCCGTCCACGCCATAGAACGTGTAGATGAGATGCCCGTCCGTGTCGATGTGGAAGAGCGGGATCGGGTTGCCGTCGCCGTCCAGGATCAGCTCGCCGTCCGCATCGGTCGCGTAGAGCTGCGAGAGGTCCTGGCCGTGCATCATCAGATGCCCGTCCGGCTCCCCGTCCGTGCCGTCGGAGACGTGGAATGCGTAGAGGCCCTCGCGCGTCACGACGCGGCCGAGGTCCAGCTCCGTGTGGGTCGCGTCCTTGTAGAAGAAGCGGTAGAGCAGATGCCCGCGGCCGTCGATGTAGTAGAGCGGGATGCGCTTTCCTTCGGAGTCCGTGAGGTAGTTGCCGTTCTCGTCGTGGGCGTAGAGCCGGCTCTCGTCCTGGGCGTGGATCCAGAGATGCCCGTCCTCCGGGTGGTCTCCTCGCTCGCTGATGTGGAACGCATAGAGGCCGTCCATCGCGACATACACGCCGTTTCGTCCGGGTTCGCCCTGCGCCCCCGTGTCGCCCTTGTCGCCCTTGTCCCCCTTCTCGCCCTGGAGCTGGATCGGATTGCCGGCCGCGTCGTACTCGAAGGGCGCCCACAGAAGGACGAGGTCGCCCTGCGCCAGGGTCTGCCCGCCCGCGACGACGTAGAAGTGCATCGGGGCCGATGCGTGCGGACCGCCCCGCGGATGCAGGGGGCGCGGCGCGGTCGGCGGCGGGTTCGGGAACTCCTTCGGGAAGGGAGGCGGGGGAGGGAGCCGGAACACGTCGGCGCACGGCCGCGTGGTCATCGCGAGGACCTTGCCCGATCCGCTCCTCGCGGCGATCTCACCGGGCTTCGGGCCAAGGACGACGATCTCCGGGGATGCCGCCGCCTCCGCGGTCGAGAGACCGGAGAAGGCGACGGAGTAGCTGTCCCCGAGGATGAGCGGCCCGGACAGGCGTGCCACCGCCCGGCCGGAGTCCACGAACACGGTGATCGGCTGGCTCACGGCGGTACTCCTCTCTGGTGCGTCCTAGCGGTGCAGACCCTTGCGGGCGGTCTGGTCGTTCGCGCGGTCGAAGAGCTTCCGCAGCGCGTCCACGCCGTCGGTCGGGTGGTACGGGATGTTCATCGAGTCCAGCCGCGCTCGGTAGTCCGCGGCGGTCATGCCTCGTTCGTCGGGCTTGTCCTCGTCCTTCTTCTTCGGAGCGCCGCCCTCGAGCGGGCGGAACGAGGACCTCGCCTGGTCGGTGCGCGCCTCCTCGTCGGTGAGGTCGAGGACGGTGTCCGCCTTGACGAGGACGCCGCGGAACTGGCAGTCGTGGGTGCAGATGGCTTTCATGGTCGCGATGCTTTCAAGAGGTGGGGGAGATTGGAGGGGCCGAAGGTGCGGCGCCTCCCCGGCGGCCAGACATGAAGAACCGCCGGGGAGGACGCCGCGCGCAGGCTAGCCCTCGAAGCCGGCGCCGGGGGTGAAAATGCGCCGGTAGTGCGGGGACGCCTCCGTGAACTCGCCCGCGGTGACCGTGGCCGCCGTCGTGAACGTGCCGACGAGGACGTAGATCACGCGCCAGTAGCGCTTGCCCTTGAAGTCGTCCGTGAGGACCTTGTCAAGCAGGACGCCGTTGGCGGGGATGTTCGCGAGGGTGACGGCGCCGGTGTCGGCGACGTCGGTCCACGCCGAGTTGTCCGGCGAGGTCTGGACCTTCGCCTGGATGGACGTGCCGCCCGCCGGCGTGTTGGTGACCTGCACGATGAAGTGCAGGGTGCCGTCGTAGACCGGGGACTGGCGCACGTTGTCGAGGATGGCCTCGGAGCTGATGACGCCGGTCTCGGGCTGGGTCGTGGGCAGGGTCTGCTGGTCGGAGCAGAGGCGGTTGACTTCGGTGATCATTTGTGTGGATCTCCTTGCGTGTTCGTGGTGGATGACTAGGCGATGGCCGTGACCGCGGCCTCGTTCACATCGAGACAGTCGCAGAGGCGGATCGGGATGCCCCAGAGGGTCGTCGGCCGCTCCTGCTGCGCGTCGGCGTACTTGATGGCGTTGCCCTGCGTCTGCGACCAGAGCGCGTCCTCGATGATCTCGAAGAGCTGCTCCGGGACGTAGAACGCGCGGCGGGAGCCGACCTGCTTGACGCGGGCGCGGAGGTGACGCATATGCGTGAGGAGCGCGGCGCCGAAGCCGGTGGTCGAGGCGCTGTCCAGCTCGATGTTGCACACGCGGCCGGCCGCCATGAAGTTGCGGATCGCGAGGCCGACCTCCCAGTCGATCTCCTGCGTCTTGTGCCACACGGGGTTGCCGTTGCGGTCGTTGAGGACCATGTCCTCCATCTTGCCGACGGAGAGGCCCGCGTAGGGCGACATCTCCGGGTAGAAGCCCGTGATGGCCTGGTCGCCCCAGGAGACGAGCCACACGGACCGGAGCATCGAGGAGCTGGACGGGGCGCCGGACGTGCCGAGGCCCGCGCTGATCACGTTGTGGGCGTAGTGCCGGCGCGTGATGTTCGCGGTCCCGAACTTGTCGTAGAACGTCGCGAGGCCGTTGAACTTCTTGGGTTCGCTCTTGATGTTGCCGAAGAACACGGCGTCCGCGACGTCCTCCTTCATGCCGGTCGAGAGCGCCTTGACGTGCTGCGCCCAGAGGGCGTCCTTCTGCTTCGTGTGTTCGTAGAGGTCGCGGGAGATCTGGATGCGGCCGCGGATCTTGGCGCAGGTGTCCCACGCGACGGAGAACCCGGCCTTGTCGGCGGGAACGCCCTCGCCGAGCGCCACGAAATGGCCGTGGGGCAGCTCGTTGAGGAAGTCCGTCGAGAGCTTGTCGCCGTTGTCGGCGCGCATGAAGGTCATGTCATCCATCGCGCCGTTCGTTTCCGAGACGAAGTCGAGGATGTTTGCCTTGAGGTTGCCCGACTTGTCGCGGGCAGCTTCCGCGGTGTCGCGGAGCGTGAGTGCCTGGGTTCCCAGGATGACGGGATCGGGCATTTTGTTTTTCCTTGTGCTTGGTGTGTGTGGTTTGTTTTTCGCGCCGCGTTGGTGCGGCGGAAATGGTTAGGGATTGGTCCCCCGCGCGAACGACGCGAGGTCGAATGCGATGTGGCCGGACGCGCCGCCCGACGCAGGAGCGGGGCCGCCGCTGTCGTTGCGGCCGGAGCGCCCGTAGGACGCGAGGGAGCGGACGAACCGCTTGTCGTTGACAAGGGCGGGGATCGTGCAGATGTCGCGCCAGAGGTCCGCGCCGAAGAGCGCCATGCCGCCGGCGACCATGTCTCGGGCCGCGGCTCCGAGGTTGTCTCCGAACTCCTTTCGCGTCTCCTCGCGAATTGAGTTGAGGACGCGCTCGTCCTCCTTCGCCTGGGCGGCGGCCCGATACTGGTCGAGCGCCGCGATCATGCCGATCATCGGCTTGGCCTTGTCGGCCGCGATGCCGGTGCGCTTGAGCGCGTCGAGGACCGCGCCGACCTCGGCCGCGGGCATGGTCACGTCCGGTTCGCCGTTCTCGCCCTTCTTGAGTATCTCGTCCTTGATGCCGTCCGCGTAGCCGGCGGCGCGAACATACTCGTCGAAGTCGGCCTTTGCCTGCTTCGCCGCCTCCTCGCGCTTCTCGTCCTCGCCCTTCGCGAGGTCGAGGATGTCGGGCGCGGGATCGGCGGGCGGCGTTTCCTGCGGAGGCGTCTCCGTCGGCTTGGTCTCCTGCGGTTTCGGGTCGGCCGTGGGAGCCGGCGGCGTCTCCTGCGGTTTCGGATCGGCGGGCGGCGGCGTGTTCTGCGGCGCGGGCGTCGGCGTCGGATCGGCGGGCGGTGTGTTGGTGGGATCGTTGGGCATGGTTTACTCCTGGGGGTTGGGGTTGGGGTTGGGGAAAATCCGTCCGGCCGAGCGCTCCCGCTCGTCAAGCCGGCGTGCGTCGTCCAGCTCGGCGGCGCGCGCGACCTCGATGTCCCGGCGTTCGCGCTCGGCCTTGAGGCAGGAATCGAGGTCCACCTCGCGCATGGAGCGCAGCAGGAACAGTCCGAGTGCGCGCCTACCGATCCATGCGGCCCGCTCGCGCTCGTCGGACGGCGGCGCCTCCCACACGCCCGACGCATCCTCGATCCATCGGTAGAGCTGCCGCCCGCCCGACGCCTGGAGCGCGAACTGGAGCGCCGAGCGCGTCATGCGCTCGTCGGCCTCGGCGTGCCTCTGTGCGACCTGCTCCGCGTGCGTCATGCGACCATGCCCTCCGGCGCGAACGCGGCGCCGCCGTTCGCGGCCTGCGACTCGCTGATGCTCTTGGCGATTTCGGCTTGCTTCTTCTGCACGTCGGCGTCGCTCTGCTGCTGGGCCATCTGCATCTGCTGCTCCTGCTGGGCGGAGCGGCCCTCGCGGATCGTCTGCACGTCGCGTTCGTCGCGGATGATCCCGAACTCCATGTAGCTTCTCGCGCCGAGCCGGACGGCCTCGTCATGGTCGAGGTTGTCGAGCGCCTGCGGATCGTACTGGGCGATCATCCCGGCGTACTCGTAGGTGCGGACGATGCCCATCGTGCGGGAGTTGGAAAGTTGCTCGATGTGGAGCGACGACGTGTACTCCACGTCCAGCTCCATCTCGTCCACCTCCGCGAGCGCCGCGAAGCGGTCGGCCCGGTCGAGCGCGTCTGTCGCGGACGGCGCGTAGCCCATCAGCTCCGCGCCCTCGATCTCGTCGATTCTCTCGCGGGCTTGAGCGAGGCAGATGGAGTACACGCCGCCGACGAGCGGGTTGAGCAGGTCGTGGTTCAGCCGCGTGAGGATCGGTCCTAGCAGTGCGATCTTCTCCGACGCCAGCTCCGTGACTTCGGTCGCGGTCATCTGCCGCTTCCCCTCGCCCATCTGGATCTGCAACAGCATCGCGAAGAGGTCCTCGTAGAACAGCCGCCCGAGCCTCTGCTCGAGCGAGACGATGCACTCCTGGATGTAGTCCAGGCGCTTGGGGCGCTGGTCGATGGGTTGGATCGGGATGTGGCCGGCGCTCTGGCCGCCGAGACCCTCCGCGTAGTAGACCACCGCGCCGGGGTTGAGCGAGAGGCGGACGCCGCGCATCTTCTCCGGCACGGCCATCGGCGGCTCGACCTCCTGCGCGACGACCTTCATTTTCGCCAGCTCAAGCGCCTGCAACTCCTTCGCGTCCGCGAGCGCCTTTTGCCCGAGACCGAGTCCGTACACCGAACCGGTCGGCGTGGACCAACGCGGCGCGATGATGGGGTTGTAGTCGTAGCCGCGGCGGGCGAGGATCTCCTGGTCGCGGTCACCCCCCTCGATCCAGTAGAGCGACGCGAACGGATGCGCGCCGAACGCGCTCCGCTCCGCCGCGGGAACCTCCTGCGTCGGCAGGACAAGGTTCCAGACGCGCTTGTAGATCTCGGTTCGGCCCTCGTCGTAGTCGCGGCGCAGGCTCGCCGGCACGCCGTCCGCGCCGAACTCCTCGACGATCTGCCGCACGGTCCACTCGCACCGGCGCAGGAGAGTGCAGACACGGGAGCGGCGGTCCTGGGCGATCCAGTACGCTCCCTCGTCGATCACGTCGAGCCGGACCGTCGTCGCCTCGTCCGGGACGAGGAGCGCGCACGCCGTGCCAAACTGGCCGAGGCGCATATAGAGCGAGATCAGCGCCGTGTAGATGTTGGAGCCGGCGATGGTGGACTGGAGCAGCTCGGTCGCGTTGTCGATGGAGCGGCGCTCGCGGGAGTTGTTCTCACGACCGCCGGCCGCGGCCTTGTCCACGAGCCGGAACCATTGGCGCGCCTGGTTCGTGATGCCAGACTGGAGACCCGACGAGAGCCGCGAGACCACGTCGCGGCTCTTGGAGTTGACGATCTTCGCGTCGCCCTTCTTCGCGGCGTCCTGGTCGAGGTCGCGCGAGTCGTCCAGCGCGCGTCCGAGCGTCGGCTCGAAATGATCGCGAATCTCGCGCCAGAGTCCCTCGAGGGGCGTCCTCTGGCGCTTGAGGCCGTCGGCCATCGTGCCGGCCCACTTGAGCAGCGCGCGGTCGTCGGCCATGTGCTAGGCCCCCAGCCTCTGCGTCCCGCCGCTCTGCCCGTAGCGGGTGTAGGTGGACATGAGTCCGCGGCGGAGGAGCTGCCGGCGCTGGGTGTCGGCGCGCGCATCGGACATCTCGACCTGGGCGCGCTTGAGCGGTTCCTGCGCCGGCTCCTCGCGAGTCATGAGCGCAGTCGCGTCGCGGATGTAGTTCTGCATCCCCGCCAGATACTCGCCCATTTGGTTGAGGTACTCGGAGTAGTCGGGCATCTCGAACCCGCCGCCATCGTACCCGTAGCCGGCGTCGGCCTGCTCCGCCGGCTTGGCCTCCAGAGACGAGGCGAGGTGGCCGAGCGCGTGCGCCGCGGAAAATGCCCCTGGGCCGGTCAGCCCCGGCACGGCCGGAAATGGAGCGAGCGCGGCCTTTCCCGCGAGATTACCGAGTGTCTCGGAGCCGGTGAGTTTGGTCGTGGCGCGATTGATCTCGCCCGCGACCTTGTGCGTTGCGTGTTTGAGTTTGGTCCCCCAGCCCATGATGTCTCCCTCCGCCACCGCTACCTACCACATCAGGGGAGGGGTTGGGAATAACCTGGGACAATTTAGGGCGAATAAAATGCGTGGGTCGGTTGGGGACGAAATAATGCGTCTGCGAAAGCCCGCTCTACGAGGGCGTTTCCGCAGATTCGCTACCGATCCGTTGACAAATCTGGGCTTTTATGATACCCGCATTTTTCCCCACTTTTAATGCGTGGGTCGCGGGTCCGATCCCCGCTTGTCCCAGATCCATGAGACCCCTGCGAACATTGGCGTTCGTGGGGGTCTCGAGCTTTTGGCGCGGAGGATGCGAGAGGCAGTTGGGACGCGAGTTGGGACAGCCAGCTAGTCCCACGGACGCCAGCTACTGTCGCTTGTGCTAGTTGTCTCCTGCTCCATTTCCTTTGGCCGCGGCGTGACCGGGAACGTCATGGACCCCTGCACGGTCGGGTGCATGATGTTGGCGATGCAGTCGAGCATATCGTCGTGCCTCACCGACGGGAACGGCAGGAACTCCTCGCGCTCGAACACCTCCATGAAGTCGTAGGCTCCCCCGTCCACGCCTCTTCTCCAAAGGTGGTACGGCATCCAGATCCGGGCGTTGCGGAACAGCGGCTCGAGCCAATGGATGCGGTCCGTCTTCGGCACGGTCTGGCGAAGCTCGGTAATGCCGAAGTGCCAGCCGGTCTCGTCCTGCTTCTCTCGGACGTGGGCGACGTCGGACATCGCGCCGATCTGTTCCCAGTAGACGCCGTTCGGCTGCCAACGCTCGACGAGCGCGAACAATGTAGAGGTTCGCTCGGCAAGGCTCATGCGGTCGCGCACGGCGTCGAGCAGATACCAGTTCTTGTCGCGCGCCCAGGCCACGACCGCCATGACCGTGTAGTCGGACCCGCCCTTCGCCGTGCGCTTGGCGTTGGCCGAGTCGATGAGGATGCCGATGTTCACGGCGGCGCGGTCCGGCGCCGTGTTGTAGCGCATGAGCCATTCGGGACGGAACACCAGTTCGCCCTCGCCCGTCGGCTGTTGCATGATCTGGGACGCCCAGTCCTTCGTAGTCATTTCTCGTTTTCTCCGTTCAAGTTCTTCCCGCGACCAGTAGACCGGGTCGCCGTTTTCGTCGATGGCGAGATGCCGGCGCTCCGGGATCTTCGCGGTCTCCATCATCCAGGCGTAGGTGTCGTACACGGCGTAGCGCGTCCCGATGTACCAGCGCCGCGTGTCCGTGCTGGCGAGGTTGCCCGACATGGAGAAGGCGTCCGTCGTCCGTTGCGCCTGCTCGGGCGTGTAGACGGACTCGAGGGTCACCACGTCGTCGTAGACCAGCAGGTCGAAGTGGCCGCCGGTGAGCTGGCCCTCGACGAGGCCGGACGCCTGCACCGTGGCTTCCTTGCGCGTCGAGCGGCGCTTGACGCAGATGCCGCCCTCCACGGACCAGCGGTCGCCCTGGTGCGTCTGGCGATCCGAGAAGAGGATGTCCGGGAACGCGGCGAGGAGGATATCCGAGGTCTCGAACGCCGTCTTGATCTGCGAGAGGAACGCATTCGCCGCACCTCGCTTGTACGACATGATGCACACACAGATCTCCGGGTTGCGGAGGATCTCCTGCACGACGCCGGCGTAGGTGATGATCGTGCTTTTGAAGTGGCCGCGGCTCCAGAGGTCGAGATGCCCGTCGGGATCGGCCTCGACCTCCCGGCATCGCTCGTAGACCCAGGGGTGCAGCGCGACGCGGACGCCGAGCGCCTGGGTGAGGAGGAAGTAGCGGTCGGTCTTGCAGAGGATGCGCTGGACGCCAACGTCGCCGTCGGCAATGACGCGCTTGTAGAACGCGATGGTCTCCGCGTAAGACTTCATCTGGCGTACTCCTCGAACGTGCAGGACTTGCGAATCATCGCCCGATTGCACCAGCGGGCCAACGCGCGGAGTCGGTCGCATGGAGGGTCCGCATTGCTGTGCAGGTCTCGGTACGGCATCACGAACGGCACGATGTAGCGGTCCGCGGACGTGAGACGGTTGATCCGGTCGAGCGCCGAATCGATACCATCGTTTTTCGCGAGAACGTAAACGAACACCTCGTAGGTCCATCCGTTCTCGCGCAGGAGCCGCACGGCGCGCAGGACGTGCGGCACCATGCCGTCCGTGTCGCACGAAAGCCGCGGGTGTCGGATCCATGGGACGCGCGCCATGATCGGCGCCGTCTCCTCGGTGTAGAGCCGCGCGTCGGTGGCCTGGTTGAAGTCCACGCGGATCTTGAGCCGGCGCATCTTCTCGGCCTGTTCGCGGACGAACTCGAGCGGGGCGGCGAGAAAGTTGTTGTCGAAGAGCAGGACGCGCCTGCGGCCCTGCGCCACGCGCTCGATGTCGCCAACGACATGGATGCCGCCCTCCTTCTCGGGAACAACGCACCACGGGCAGCGGTTGACGCATCCTCGCGTGAGAAAGCCGATGGCCTCGTTGAAGTCCGGGTAGATGGAGTAGTCCGGGTCACACGCCTCGACCTCCTCCGGCAGGCGCGAGCGGATGTCGTAGCCCGTGCCGCCGCGGATCGCGTCGGGCGGGAGGTACGGATCGTCCGGCGTGAACGTGAAGACCTTGCTGGCGTACACTCGGTCGTAGCGGTCGAGAGGCATAAACCACTCCACCGCGTCGCCGCGGGCCTTGTGGTATGCGGCGAGGCGCATCAGCGCGAGATTCGGGAGCTTCCCGTCGATCTGGCGAAGGGCGATCTTCACCTTCTCGCCTCCTCGAGCGCCTTGAGCCGTTCGGCGGCGGCGCGTTCGTCGAGCGGCCCGAGACGCAGGTCGCCGTCCACCTTGCCGGACAGCTCGACCTCCTGCCGGTCGGGCGCGAGCCCCATGTCCCGGCAGAGCTTGGAGTGCATGACTTCGATCAGCACACGCGAGTCTCCCTCGCGCAGCTTCGCCGTGACGCCCTCTCGGACAAGCCGGCGGATCTCCTGCTGGACCCGCCGCGGGAGTCCGCGAAGCTCTGGGTTCGGCGCGTCCAGAGTAGTGCGCTTGCGGATCGCGTGGCTCGACTTGCCGAGTACTTCGGCCGCCTTTCCGATTCGACCGCCGGCCGCTACGACCGCCATCGCCACCTCGGCGTCGGTCGCGCGCTTGCGCCCATGTACGGGCAAGGCACGATTCGCCGGCTTCTTCACGCGCTCCTTCGCACGCTTGTGTGTGGAAGAGCTAGAATGAGGCTCAACCACCCCACCCATTGCCCTCCCCTCCTTCTCGTTTCTCTCGGTCACGCTTCCTCCGTTCTGTGGACCACGGTCTCGCCCAGGAGTCCGTGGATGTCGTATGTGCGATGGTGCCGATTGTGGGCGCATGGTTCGCACCAGGTCTCGCCGCCGATCCTCACGATCCGCCGCTCCCAGGGCCGGTGCGCGCCTGGATGCTCCGGGATCTCGTACTCGCGTCCGCAATGGGCGCAGACGAAACGGATGACCCCCTCGTCGGGGTGGGGTCGGCGGCGCTTGGTCATCTTGTTTCCTCCCCGATTGCGGCGCGGGCGCATTCCTTGATCCCGAGAAGATCGTGAACAAGCAGATCAATCGCCTCCGTCTCGTGCCTCGGGCAGTTCAGCGCTACGGACACTCTGCGGCAGACTTCGTTGAGCGCAGCGCGCAGTCGGTCGCGCTCGTTCACGGCGGCGACGATGAGCGCGGCGTCGGACTCCAGCCATGTCATGCCGATGGACACGCCGTCCGGGTTGAGGACGATCCAGAAGCGGCACTCGTCGGCGGCCTTCTCGACTCGCCACGGGCGCGGGCTGGGTTCGTTCGTCATTTCGTTTCCTCCCCCGCGCGGCGGTTCCACGCGGCGACGGCCTCGTCGATTGTGTCGTATGTCGCAGTCTCAACCCCGCAATAGCGGCAGAAGACGTAGTATTTCGCTTCTCCGGTCTTGCGGTTGACAACGACGTCGTAGGCCGCATCGCCAGCGCAGAACGGACAGCGCTTCTTGTAGTGGGTGCTAGGCATGGTCGCCTCCTTCCTTCGCGGCGATCTCGCACATGATTCCGCATTCCATGTTCGGGATTTCCCTACATTCCGCGCCTCGTGCCGGGTCGAGCTCGTCTAGCCAGAGTGGCTTCCCTTCGGCGTCTTTGAGGATGAATCGTCCGAGATCGCGTTCCAGTTTCGCACGCGCCGCAAACACTTCCGGGAAGTCGCGGCGAATCTTGTTCCAGTAGCCAATGCCGCCCTTGAGACATCCGATGCAGTTGTTGTTGGCGTAGCCGAGGTCGTACATGGCCGGGCGTTTCAGTCCGAGCCGCGCTGCGAGTTCGTGCGCGTCCTGCTTCGTCATCTGCCGTTCAATGAGCGGGAAGCGGTGGTCGAAGTCCGGCATAGCTCGGACGATGCCGTCGCAACGGTTCCGCTCTGTGCAGTCGAGGCCCCAGAAGTAGGTGTGCCGCCCCGGATGTTCCGCCTCCCATTGCTTGCGCTCTCGCTTCTTGAGGATGTCGGTGCATCGTGCCCCGTGCGGCCCTTTTAAAAAACCGAACGCTCGGCAGACGCAATCGACGCTCTTGTATGGCGACTGGTGGATGTGGATGGGCTTGCCGATCAGAGCCTCGACATCGTGCAGGAACCGCATCGAGTCTGAATGCTGATCGTCGATATGCTGGTAGTGGACTTCGTCGAGTTCGTCGCGACAGAGCCAGCAGACCATTGCGGAGGAGACTCCGCAGGAGAACCAAGCAATATTCATTTCGCGCCTCCTTCCTGCGCCGGGTCGAAGAGCCAGTCGCAGACCGCGCGAAGTTGGCGGTCGTCCAGAAGCATCGTGTTCGCAAACGCCGCTTTTACGGCGTCGCGCGCCTCGTCCGCAGTCTGGAACCGGTCGCAGTTCCTCGCGGGCGCGGCGAGGGCGGCGCGGATTTCCGCCAGCGCTCCGTCCCAGTCCACGTCGCGGAGGTTTTCGCGCGCATCCGCGTCGTCGAACGCATCGTCGGTCGCGAAGCGGGCGGCGACGAGCAAGACGCATTCCGCCTTGTCCAGCGCCTCGCGCATCGCGGCGGCGTTGCCGGGACGTTCCTCCGCCTTTCGCTCGTCGTATCCAATCCGCGTCCATTCGATTTCCGCGTCGTGGCGCGCCTTAACGCGCTCCCGCTCCGCCGCCGCCTCGATGCGGTCGGCGTACTCGGCGAGCTTCGCGGCGTGTCCGTCCTGCTCTGCGGCGAGGGCAGGCGCAGGTGTCATGCGGCTCCTGGCGGCGGCGAACGCGGAGAATCTACGCATCTCCGCAAGGACCGCGTTGACCGTTTCTTGCTTCGTGTCCATGTCCCCTCCTAGAACGGCAGGTTGTCGGCCATTGAGTCCGCGGCCGGCGCCGGCTCGACGGACGGCTTCTTCGCGGTGATCTGGACGCGCGTCACGACGAGGTCGGTGAAGTACCTCCCGTTGTACTCGCGCCCTCTGACGAAGCCGGTGACGTCCACGCGGTCGCCGGGTTCCAGGCCGATCTGCTCTGGGATGCCGACGCGCTCCTGTGTGAGCTGGACGGCAACGACCGACGGGAACTTCGCGTCCTCGTTGGAGAGGACAAGCTCCCTCTTCTGGAACGATCCGCTCGCGCTCGTCCATACGGGGTTCGTCAGACGCACCGTAAAGTCGTGGATGGTGAAGGACGCCTCGGGGCGGTCCTGCTTGATCGGGCTGCTCATGCCGTCCTCCTCTTGTGTCCGAAAGATTCGTCGCAGGCGTCGAGCGCGTCGCGCATCTCGTCTGTCGGCTCGACCAGGGAGTAGAGCGACGCGGCGGCGCGGGAACCCGCCTGCCGGGGCTTGGCGCAGCCCGCCTTGCGAATGATCGTGAGCGCCTTGTTGAGCGAGCCGGCGGCGTAGAGGCCCGACCAGACGGATGATCTGGCGAGGAGATCCCCGAGCGAGAACGGCTCGCCCTTGTACTCGCCCCAGAGCGCGTCGTAGAGCTTCGTCACGCGGCGGCGCTCCGGCGGGGGCGGCGGGATGGACTCGACGTCCGGCGGCGTCCAATCCTCCGTCGGCATTCCGGGAAGTGTCCAGACGCATCCGTCGGGCGCGTCGTTCTCGGTGTCGTCATCCGCGAGTCCGGGGAGCGTCTGCTGGACCGGCGCGCGGACGAGCATCTCCGCGAGTTTCGCGAGCATGGCGGTGTTGCGCTCGAGCGCGGCGGTGAGCGGCCCCATGAGCCGGTAGATGCCGGCGCGGAACTTGGCCTCGTCATCTTTACTCATGGCGGGCCTCCTTCTTCGCGGCGAACCCGCCCTGGATCGCGTCCACGATCTTGTCACCCAGGTAGGTTCGGGCGACCTGGCGCTCGTCCCCGACGATAGGTTCGCCGTCGCGGAGCTTCCACATCGTGCGGCGGACGAGCCAACCCTGCAGCTCCTCCGACTTGAGGTCGGCGCGCGCCGCCCAGAGCAGGAGCGCGAGCAGAATGTCGCCGAGAACGGCGACGATCAGCAGAAAGGTCAGCATGACGCGGCCTCCATCTCGATGCGATGCTCCTCGTCGCGCAGCTTGTCCACGGCAAATCCGGCCTGCTCGGTTTCGTCGAAGAAGCGCTTGCGCGCCTCGACGAACTCCGTGGCGAGCTTCTGGACGGCGTCCGGTGCGTTCTCCATGCGGGCGAGCGATCCGGCGGCGAGTTCCGCCAGGTCGAGCGCGGCGTTCTTCATGTCCTTCTTGGCGTCCTGCGCCTCGCCGCGGTGGAATTCGATGAGGTTGCGGTACTCCTTGCGCCGGTCGGGCTTCGGGAGGCCGGGGATCGTCTGTTGTTCGGGTAGGGTTTTCATGTCTTGTGTGTTGTTGGGTTGTGTTTCTGCCCGCGGATGCGGGAAGGTGTTAGATTGCGAGACGGGCATACCGCCCCCTGGAGTCGCGGATGTTCGAGCGGTTGTCGTTGTTCTCCTTGAACGAGACGATGCGGCAGTTATCCGGCGAGTACCCGCGGTCGTTGTCGATGCGGTCTATCGTGAGCCGCGGACGCCATCCATGCTCGAGCGCCCAGGCTCGGAACACAACGAAGTCGTTCCACTCGGCGCAAATCGTGATGCCGCGGCCTCCGTAGCGATGCCAATGCGGTTGCTTTGGATTCGTGCAGCGCTCGCGCATCCCCTTCCAGACCGTGTAGAGCGGGTCGCGGTGCGAGAGTCCGTGCTTGCGGAGGTTCGCGCCGGCCTTTTCGCGGTTGAGACATCCGCACGACTTTACATCGCCAGACTTGAGCGAACACGCCCTGGCCGTGTGCATCCTCCCGCAGTCGCACCGGCACAGGCAGTTCGTCCAATGCTTTCCAGTCGGTGAGACATAGTCCGGCGCATAGGCGACGACGGTAAGGCGGTTGAACTTCAGTCCGATGATGTTGTCCTTGTGTTCCATGTCAGACCTCCGGGACCATGTCGAGTCGGAAGGCGGCGACGATTCTCCTTAACACATATTCGCAGCAATTCGTCGCAAAACTGTTTCCCAACGCCTTGTAGCGGGGCGAGTCCGGGCATTCGTCCGCGGGCTTTCCGCGGTACGGAATCTTGGTCCATCCGTCCGGGAATCCCTGGAGGCGCTCCGCCTCCGTCGGCGTCAATCGGCGCACGATGTGGTTGAGGGCGACCGCCGGCGTGTGGTCGGTGTCCGTTGCGGAGTGTCCGAGCGGCTCGGACGCGCCTCCGGTCGTGGACTGGTTGTATGCGTCCACGCCGATGGCGACCGTCGAGCCGCCGTCCGACACCGTGGACTGGAGCGCGGTCTGAACCTCGTCCGCGTCGGACTGGTTGCGCCGGTCGCAGCCGATGACCACCGCCCTCCGATCCGCTCCTTCGTGCCTCCGCTCCGTTTTCCCGTTCGCCGCCAAGGGCGGGACAACGCCGTTTGTAGACATCAAGACCTGCTGACTCTGCGTGTCCCACGGGTTGCCGACGGCGACGGCCTGCCCGCTCGCGCGGTCGATGGTGTGCGTCGCCTCCTCCGCGACGCCGTGGCCGTTCGCGCCGTCGGTATTGTATCCGGTACCGAAATGGGACGGCCTCGATCCGTTGCCCTCGATGGCGACGACGGGCATCCCATTGCCCTTGTGGATGTCCGGCATCACGTCGAAGCCCTCGGCGGAGAGGGTCTTGTAGATCTCCGGCGTGACGAGGACTCCCTGCCGGATCGTGCCGCCGGTGCCGCCGTTCAGGAGAGTGGGGTTCGCGCCATCCTCCCCGTATACGCGGAGGGTCATCGGGTCGCCGGGGTTGAGGCAGCCGGATACGACGACCTCCTGCGCGCGGGTCTCGCCCTGGTCGAAGGTGTTGCGGGTCTGCGCGACCTCGCTCTTCTCGTAGCGTTCGCCGTCGCCCGCCGCGTTTCGCGCGTGGCTCGCCTTCGAGAAGACGACGAGCGGGTTGTTGCCGGACACTCCGGCGGAGTTCGCGTTGGACGCGCCGAGCAGCGGCGACACGTCGCCGATGTCCTGCACGCGGCTGTCCTGCGCGTGGTTCTCGAATGTGTGGATTGCGTTGTCCATGATGAGTGCTACTGGATTGTTGTCGCCGGTCTCGGCGTTATGCTTCAGAGTTGTTGCCGCCCCCCCCCCAGTCGAGGCATTGGTTGCGGCGGTCCACGGCGATGGCCTTCATTTCGCCACCGCCGCGGGATGGTCGTCGGCGCGGACGCACGGCGCGGCTCCGTCCGTCCCGATTCCGAGCGACCCGTTCTGGGCCGAGCCGGCATTGTAGGCTTCCTTCGCGATGCTCACGATTTCATCTCCGTTCTGGCGAGGTATGCCCCCCCCTGCGAGAAGATCTCCTGGTCGGAGAAGCCGGGGGAGCCGTTGGGCTTGTGCAGGGTCGCGGACACGTCATGCCCGTCAAACGAGGCCGACGCGGACGAACTTGCCGACATCCCGCCCGTTCTTGCCTTTTCCGTCGGCGGCGCAGAGGGAGCCGGAGACGTCGTCGCCACAAAGGGTCCGCAGATCTGGCCGTTCCTCGCGCCGATGCCCTTGAAGCTCCTCGCCGTCAGCACCTCGCTCACGTCCGATCCCCCCCCTCCGACGGTCTGGACCTGGACGGCGACATTGCTGGGCCGGCTTGGTCTGTTTTCGCCTTCTGCTCGGAGGGTCTGGCATCCCGGCTGCCAGTATCCGATGCCGGTATCCCCGAATCCTGCTCCTTCCACCACGCGATCATCTCGGTCAGCGCGGTATCCAGCAGGGGCGGAAGATCCTTTCCCCGTTTCGCGGCGCGGCGGAGGATCCCCTCGCAGGCCCTCGACGAGAGAAAGTATTTGAGCAGGTATGGATTCGTCGGCTCCAAGACATCCGACAAGCCACACACGACGTCGTCTCTGGGGGACGGCGAACGGAAACGATTGTGTTCGGGTAAATTGAGCGTCCAGAACCCTCCAGGCGCAGCAGTACCCGCGTTCGACCAATGAACCGAGGAAGGCTCGGAAGTCGAGTCCGTTGCGGGAGGATAGTACGCCGGGGACGTTTTCCCAGAGGATGATCCTCGGGTGAAGCTCCTCAACCAGTCTGGCATACTCGAAGGCGAGGCTGGATCGCGTGCCGGAGTCTCGCTGCATACCCCTGCGGAGGCCGGCGACGGAGACGTCCTGGCAGGGGCTTCCTCCTGCGAGGATGTCCACTCCCATTCCGGGAAAAGGGATAGTTGCTGTTCCATTGGTGATGACTTTCTCTGTGGTGTTGGTGTCGGGGTTGATGCGTGTCTCCACGCGGATCTTGCAGACGTCGCCCAGGTTGGGGACGGAATGGAAGCGGTGCGCCAACACGGCGCACGGAAAGGGGTCGATCTCGCTGAAGAAGACCGGCCGCCAATCGACGTCCGCGATGCGCGATGCCGCGACCGAGAACGCCTCGATGCCGGAGAAGAGACTGACGTAGGTGAGTGTCATGCCGCGAGGAGGAGGGGTTGGTTGTTGGGGGGGGCAGAGGAGGTGCAGACCTTCGGCGTGCGGTCGTCCCCGTCCGTTCCGTTGCAGGTACGCAGAGTCTGAACGGTCTCCGGCGTCGCCGTCTGGTTCCAGCCGTCGTAGGCGAGGGTCATGGCGTGTCCCGCAGGAATGCCGTGAGCGTCGCGCCCTTGTTGCGCGGCGGCTCGTCGGCCAGGGTGGAGTGGAAGTCGCAGACGAGGTCCACGAAGCGCTCGCGGCCGAGCCGCTTGAGCTGCGCGCCATAGGTCCGGCGCGCCCGCTTGTCGGTCTCCCCGGTCGCGCACATGGCGACGTCCACGGGGTCCTCCTGGAGCTTCGCCCAGACGACGAAGTTCTCGGACGGCGACGGAATTCTGATCGAAGAATCAACCGATGACCGAAGTCCGACGCCGACGGACGATGGCCGGCTCGCGCGCTCGCGCGCGACGTCGGGACATCGGACGTCGGATGATATTTCCGTCTTCGTCTTCGTCTTCGTCTTCGCGGGGGCGCGCGTAGCATCGGTCTGCATCGACCTGCATTCGTCTGCATCGCTCTGCATCCGTCTGCATCCGTCTGCATTCCACCGTGCGAGCGCCGCGCTCCTCTTCGTGTCCGAGCGGGACTTCCTGGCTTCGTGGATGTTGATGCTCTCCTCGCGGATTGCGATCCACGCCCCGACGCACTCCGTCGGGATCGTCGAAAGCTCCGGCTCGGAGTCGTCAAGGATCCAGACGGCCAGCGCGTGGATGAGCCACCCGGCGGCCTCGACGGGGAGGTCGTGCAGGAGGCGCAGCGTGATCACGCCGAGGAACGCCGTCTCGAGCTGCGGCATCAGACCCACCTTTCCGACGGGCGGCGAAGCCGCGGGAGCTTGATGCCGCGCTCTATGAGAGCATGGGCCAGGGCGGGGCCTGGGAGGCGGCGGCCGTGCAGGACGGCCGAGAGGTGGTGGCGCGAGTAACCCAGCTCCTTCGAGAGGGCGCAGACGCCGCCGGCGACTCGCTTGTTTTTGATGGTGGTCATTTTCGTTATCTGGAATGGTTGCCCCGGCGTCGGTGGTCACACGTCAACCTGGTTGGTTGCCGGCGCCGGGGCGTGGATGGGTCTACTTGAGCGCGTCGGCGAGCTTGTCGGCCTCGGACTTGCCCTCGATGCGCTTCGGCTCGGACGGCGCGGGCGGGAGCTTCTGCGGCTCCAGGGCGTCGCCCTCGGAGACCGGCGAGTCCATGCCGGTGACTTTGGCGAGGAGCCACTTCGCGGCGCGGCAGAACGCCTTGCCCTGGAGCGCGTCCGTCTTCATGCCGCGATTTACCGCGATGACGAACATCATCTCGGCCTTCTGCGGCTCGGCGCCGCCGGCCTGCCACTTGACGATGACGGGGACGTTCGCCTCGCCGGGGACGTTGCGGCCGTTCTCCGTGTGCGGCTCGACCTTGACGAACGGGAGCGCCGGCGTGATCTCGTACTTCAGCCCAGGCTCGTGGTTGAGCAGGTAGGTCACGCCCTCGCGGGTGAGGTAGAAGTTGCCGCCGATGATGTTGGCGCAGTTGCCGATCAGCGGCACGCCGCGCATGGCGCACTCGACGACGAAGTCCTTCACGGTCCCCTCGCCATAGCCGCCCTGGTCGTCGCGGTCCGTCTTGAAGCCGAGCTTCGTGCCGGCCAGCTCCTTGATGGGCTTCATGATCTCGGGGGTGAGGGCGTTCTTCAGCGCGACGACGGCGCCGGCCATCGAGATCGTGTTCGCGAACGTGGCGCCCTTGCGGGGGTCGATCAGCTTCGCCTTGGCGGCGATCTTGTCCAGCGCGGCGATGCGGTCGTCGGTGGAGCGGATGATTTCGGTGTTGCTCATGTCTGTGAGTTCCTTTGGGGGTTGGGGGTTGTGGTGAAGCTACTTTGAGGCGAGCCGGAAGACGCGCGCCCCCGGCTTGGTCGTGGTGAACCGCCTGGCGATCTGGTCCGCGGCTGCCTGCGGGACGTGGTACTCCTCGAGGACGGCGGCGAGCGTCGCCTTCCAGTCGGTGGTCTCGCGGTCCTTGCCCGAGCGCCAGGTCGCGACCTTGAGCGCGGGGTTGTCCGCGGACATGAGCGTGTCCGCCTCGCCCATGTGCGCGAAGATCTCGGCGCGGCACTTGCCGACGTCCTCCTCGGCCTTGTCGGCGCGGGCCTGCGCGGACTTGAGGATCTCGATGACCTCCATGATGCGCGGCGTCGCGACGATCTCCGTGCCGCCGCGGGAGTGCGAGAACTTCCTCCGGCAGTCCTCCTCGTCGATGGGGTCGGGCGCGACGTCGGCGAGGACGTGCCGCTCCCACCACTCCTTCGCCTTGGCGAGGATGAGGTCGATCTGGCCGTCGTTGCGCTCGACGCGCGGGTAGCGGTCGGTCAGCGTCGGCTCGCGGAACAGGACGGCCATGTCGGCGTGGACGCAGCCGGTCAGCGCGAGGTAGGTCTGGACCTGCGTCTGGTAGTACGCCGGGACCTCCTCGTCCCAGACGTACTTGGAGGTCTTGACCTCGAGCAGGGTGTCGGTGCGGATCTCATCGTGGTAGGCGGCGACCTTGGCCTCGTCCGGGACGACGAGCCGGTCGATGTCGGCGCAGACGTGGTGGACGTCGTCGCAGATCATGTAGCCGAAGTTGCGGACGATCCGTCCGGTGGTCGCTTGGTAGCGCTTTGCCATGAATTCCTCGTCGTGGGAGCCGAGGTCGAGCGCGAGCTGGTTCTTCGGCTTGTCGTCCACGACGCGGCCGGTCTTCTCGGCCCAGAGCTGGTAGGGCGTGCGCCAGGGCGAGAGACCGAGCATGGCGGCGATGTCGGAGCCGCCGAGGTAGGGCTTGCGGAGCGCGAGCCATTCGTCGCGACTCGCGGGCTTCTTGATGAATTTGCAGGTAGGGGTCATGTCTATTGGGGGTTGTTGGGGTTGGGTTGAAGATGTGCCGGTCTTTCCCGGCGGTCAGAGCTGCCGCTAGTCAGCTCGCGTCCTATGGCCTCGGATCTTCATGATCCGTAGACGCGGTGGTATGGGCGGGCGGTCACCGCGGTGCGGTAGTCCGAGATGAACCGGCGGACGGCCTCCGGCTCGAAGCGCCAGCCCTTCTGCGATTCGAGGACCTTCACGCCGTCGAGGCGGCCCGCCTTGACGAGGCGAATCACCGCCTTGGCGCTGATCGCGAGGATCGCGCCGACCTCCTTGGCGGTGAGCAGGGGGGTGGGGGTCATGCCATGACCTCCAAGCCTTTCACGGCGTCCATCGCGCCGCGCAGAACGCGGAGGCGGTTCGGATGGCGTAGCTTGCGGAGCGCGCGGGCTTCAATCATTCGCACATTGGCCCGCGTGCATCCGAAGACACCGCCGATTTCCTCGAGGGTGTCTATCTTCCCCGCAAGGCCGAAGCGGTGTTCCACGACGTACCGCTCCCGATCCGTGAGAGTGCCGAGGACGACCGCGACCTTCTCCGCGATTTCGGCGCGCGCCGTCTCGTCGCGCGGCGAGAGTTGCGGGGACGGCGGCACGGAGGCGGCGCAGAACACCTCCACCGTATTGCGCTTCACCTTCGCGCAGATTTCGGGCGGGAATGCCTCTTCGGGCGCGAGGTCCAGCAGGGCGCAGAGGCGCACGGCGGAATCCCTCCATGTTCCGTCCTTGTAGAGCGGGCTGCACTTGAAGCCGATGTAATCGTTCGCATACTGGACGGGGTATCCCGTCGCGCGGCAGAACGCGGATACGGACGGCGCGCGCTGGCGGATCGCTTGCAGGAGGATGTTGTTGCGGACGCGCAGTTGAAGGTTGACGGGGCGCGAGAAATCGATTTCCGCGCGGTCTGCGGTTTCGGCAAGTTCGTTCATTTCTCGCCTCCTTCCATTTCCTTCTGGAACTTCACGGCCTCCGCGAGGACGAGGATCACCGCGTCGATTGCATCGTTCAGCGCGCAAGATGCATTGTCCATGTCTCCGTTGTGTGATTTTCCTGTGAGGTTTTGCAGGCGATGCAGCGCGTGGAGGGCCGGAACGCCTGCTTCGATTATGGAGTCGCAGAGGTTGCTTTCTTCCGCGATGTCGGAATCGCTCCAGTTCATCATCACAGCCCCCACCCGTAGCTGATCGGCGTGCCGCGCGGGCCGCAGAAGAAGGCCCGGATCGCGGCGAGGAACGTCGGGGCGTCGAGCGCCCAGTCGAGGCGGTTGCCCAGCGTGGGGCGGTGTTTGGCGTTGTAGCTCATGTCTGTTTTTCTCCGGGTTGACGGGGCGCGGGGGTTCTGGTACGATGCCATGTTGCGTCCCAACGGAGGAGCAATCTACACGAAAACTGAATAGGAGTCAAGCACAAAATGAGTGTCTTTGCCGAACGGATGAAAGATTTACGGAAACGAGCCTCGCAGAGGGCGTTTTCTCAAATCATCGGTGTGAACCAACAGAAGATTTCTCGGTGGGAGACGGGGCGTTTTGAGCCGAGCCTGGATGAGATAATCACTATCTGTAACTCACTTCATGTGTCTGCGGACTGGCTCCTCGGCCTCTCCGATTCCCGCGGCGTCAGCATCACGGCGACCGACCACTCCGTGGCCGCGAACAACTCCATGGTGTCCACGCCGCCGGAGTGCGCGACATTGCTACGCATCATTGAGTCGCAACAACGAGTCATCGAGAAGTTGGCGGGAGGTGCGAGATGCTGAAATTTTGCGTAGTCGTTCTCTTTGCGCTATTTCTCAAATGGCTTGTTCCGAGAGTGGGCAAGTTCCTTGCATTCCTTCTATTCGGCATTTTATTCTTGTTCGGCTTCATGCGTAGACTTTACAGAGAGGATCGCAGGAGGCGCATGGAATGATCCCCCGACCCCACGGCCCTCCCACGCGCCGCCGCGCCGGCTCCATCCGCGTCGGCGTCGGCACGGTGCGCGAGACCTCTTACGGAACCTACCTCGCCTACCTTCGCGTGGGCGGCATCCGTCGCCGCCGGTGCTTCGAGTCGTTCGCCGCCGCCGAGCGGTGGATCTCCGCCGAGGAGAAGGGCCTCCCGCTCCCCGGCCTCACCGCCGGCCAGTACCTCGACGCGCAGACGGCGCTCCTGCTTCTGCCGCCCGACGTGTCGCTGGCGGACTGCGCCCGAGACTTCGTCCGCATCCACGGCGTCGGCGGGAGGTCGCAGTCCGTCCGCCTCTCCGACGCCATCGCTGGGTTCACGAAGGAGCGCGGTGTCTCGATTACGCCGCGGACGATGGAGTCGTACCGGCAGGCGTTCCGCGACCTGGCCGACGAGCTTCGCACGGACCCGCTCCTCGCGACCATCTCCGCCGACGACCTCGAGCGCGTGGTGGCATCGGAGAGCGGCGCGACGCGCAACACGCGGATCTCGCGGCTCGGCGTCCTGTTCTCCTGGGCCGAGCGCAAAGGCTACATCGCCGCGAACCCGCTCAAGCGGATCGCGAGGGCGCGCAAGGTCGAAGCGCCGCTCGGCGTGTTCACGCCAGACGAGGCGGCGCGCGTTCTTCATGCCACCGAGCGGATCGCGCCGTCGTGCGTCCCCTACCTCGCCGTCGGGTTCTTCGCGGGCATCCGTCCCGCGGAGCTTCATCGGCTCACGCGCGAGAATTTCACCTCGCGGTACATCCGCCTGGACGGGAAGATCACCAAGGCGGCGCGCGCACGCACGGTCGAGATCCGACCGAACCTAGCCGCGTGGCTCGCGAAGTACCCGTGGAGGAAGCCGCCGGTCCGTGCGAAGAACACCATCCCGAACGATGTCTGCCGCGCGGCCGGCGTGACGTGGAAGAGCGACGTAATGCGCCACTCCTTTGCGACCTACGCCTACGAACTGTGCAAGGACGCGGCGGCGGTCGCGGCGGAGATGGGACACCGCGGGACGGGCGTGTTCTTCACGCACTACCGAGCCTTGGCCGAGCCTGGGGACGGGGAGAAGTACTTTTCAATCTCACCAACGAAAGGAGACTAAAAGATGGGCGCGTTTCTCATCATTGCAATTCTCATGATACCGACCGGGATTGTCGTTCACAAGGCGAGAATCTTTGAGCGCATCGAAAAGTCGATGGAAGGATCGTCGGAATGGAAGATCCAGATGGCCAAGCGATTCTCCGCCATCGGAATCTTCGTCGTGTTTTTCCTGCTTCTCGCAGTTGCCGTAGGACTCGCGGAGACCAGCGGTCGGCACTAGTCGCCGCCGCGCTCCTTCTTGATACGCGCCTTGCGTTCGCGCCGAGCCTTCGCCGGATCGTAGCCGGCGACGTTCTGCGTGAGCTTCGTCGCGTAGCGGAATGGAGCGTTCACCTGGCCGATCATCTTGACGAAGTCGTCGCGCACGGACTCCCAGTCGAGGTCCGCGATATCTGCCCCGATGCGCCCGGTCTGCGTGAGGACCTTCGCGAGCTGCTGCTGCGCGGCCATGCCGTCGCTCCTTGACACATTCGGCTTGCCGCCGACGATCCGCGCGGCCCACTCGCCGGTCTTGTCCGCGAGCATCCCGACGAGGAAGATCCGCGAGAACGGCCCGGAGACCATCTGCATGATGAGGTCGCCGACCAGCTCGTCGTCGTCCGGCGGCTCGTCCCCGAGCGCCATGCCGAAGAGCTGCGAGACGGCGTAGAACGCGGCCGGCATGAGGATGTGGTTACAGACGATCTGGTTGACGAACTTGCGCCGCCAGCGCTTGGCCTCGTCGCTTTCGTCCTCGCCGCGGTCCTTCCCCGCCTTCTTCTCCGCGAGCCACATCCGGCAGGTGTGGATCTCGTGGGCGACCTGCATCATGGGCGAGGTCGCGAACTTGGACAGCTGGCGGGCGAGGAAGCCGCCGCGGCGCAGGAACTCCGGCGTGTTCTCGAGGCGGCTGCTCTGCTGGTTCTCCTCGATAAGGCCCCATGTCTCCGTCGCCGCCTGCTTGCGGGCCGCGGCCTCGGACAGACCCTCGCCCATGAGCGCGAGCTTGCGGGCCTTGTAGACGCCCGTGCCGACGAGGATGCCGGGGACGAAGTCTCCGATCTGGACGAGGGTCATGCCGGCGCGGGCGAGGCGGGCGACGAGGTTGCCGCCCTGCGGGTTCCGCATCTCCTGGCGGATCATGTCCGCGAACCCGGTCGCACCGTAGCGGGCGACGAAACCGGGGGCCTCGACCAGCTCGCGCGCGGCGTCCCGGTCGAAGTTGCAGATGTGTCGGAAGATCTCGGCGTAGCCCCCGTCGAGGATCGCGGTCCAGGACGGGATGGAGGTCATCTGCTTGAGCATCGTCACGACGTTCCACGACAGCGCCGTGTAGGTCGTGAAGTTGCCGATTGCCTGGACGAGGCCGCGATACCCGTCCGACTGGCCAGACGCGCCCTTGTAGCCGTCGCCCACGATGTCCGTGAGCTGCGCGACCATCTTGCGGAGCGCGTACTTGCCGTGCGTCCGGGCAATGGCGTCCTGGACCTCCTTGCGGGCGAGGATCGAGCGAAGCTCCATGCCGCGGACGCCGAACGCGAGCGCGACGGCGGTCTCCCTCTGCCTCTCCGCGAAGATGTCCAGGATGGACACGGAGAGGTCGAAGTCGGCGGTGTTGCGGACGCGGGGCGAGAACGCCGGCCCGAACGGGTTCCACGCGCGCACCGTCGTCTCGAGGCTGTCGTTCGCGCCGAGGTACATCCGCGCCGGCATATAGAGCGGGTCGGGCTGTAGGATCGGGTTGCCGGTCACGGCGGCGAATGCGTCGGAGAGGGCGACGCGGTTCTCGTCGTAGACGGCGCGAAGCTCGTCCAGCAGGCGAAGCATCTGCGGCTTGTCCTGTAGCGCGCGGACGATGAGGTCGCGGTGCGGCGTCTGCTCGTTGCCGTCCGCGTCGAACGCGCCGCGCCCGTTGGCGTCGATGTTGCGCTGGTAGGACGTTGTCTGCTCGAGCTGGCCGAGGAGCTGGAGCGCCTGCCCCCACGTCATGCGGGTCGGCTGCTCTGCCGTGACGAGGCGGCGGTTCAGCTCCTCCGGGATCGGCTCGTCCAGGCTCTTGAGGAAGTCGGACTCCGTCATGCCGGTCCCCTGCACGCACCGGGCGAGGAGCGCGTCGAATCGGGCGCGCTGGACGGCCTTGACGTTCTGGAGGCGCTCGCTCCCCTCGTAGATGCGGCGCATGACCGCGTCGATCGCGCGCCGCCCCTCCGCGCCGGAGCCGACGGCGAGGCGCTCGAGGCGCATTCGGAAGTTGGTGGTCAGCTCGTCTCCGAGCTTCCCGACGACGCCCGGATCGTCCGGCGTGTAGTCCTTCGCGTCCGCGGAGAACGCCTTGACGAGAGCCTCGGCCTCGGCGTCGAGGGACTCCTTCCATGCGGCCCAGCGGCGTTCGTGCGCGTCGCGCTCCGTCTCCAGCCACGACTTGATCTGCTGGGCGGCCAGGGCGATCTCACCCGGCATCTTTCGGCGAAGCCCGCCCCAGAGGCGGAGGGCGTCAAGCCGTTCGACGGCGCGGTGGATCTCGCGGTCGGTCTGCGCTAGCGCGTCCAGGCCGGCGTCCGTGCCGCGCGCCGCCTCGTAGGCCGTGCGGCGGCCGGAGATGATGTCGTTGAGCTTCTGCTCCTCCTGCGCGATTCGGCCGTCGGACCAGTCGAGGATCCGGTAGAGGTAGCGGGCGTACTGCTCCCGCTCGCCCGTGATCTTGCGGCCGAGGTCCTTCTCCGTCTCGTCGAACCGCTTGCCCGAGATCGCGAGCTGCTTGATCGTCTTGCGAAGGTCCTTGATCAGCTTCTTGGCCGACTGCCTCACGGCGTTGCGCTGCACGAACGCGACGATGGCGCGCGTGCGCCCCTGGACCTCCGCTGGCGATGCGTCGCCGGGGATCTCCGCGAGCATCCGCTCCGCGACGATGGACGCCTTGCCGTCCGCGGGGTCGAGGAGCTGGGTGCAGAGCGAGCGGAGGATGTCCACGACCGTGCGCCGGTAGCGTGCGGCGTTCACGGGATCCTTGAGGACGTCCTTCGGGTCGGCGCCGGTCTCCCGCGAGAGCCAATCCTCGACGTAGAAGCGGATGGCGGCGGCGAACTCGCCGGCGTTCGAGAGGTCGAGGCCGTCGGCCTTGAGGCCCTCCACGAACTCCTTGAAGTCGGGGAGCTGCTCGACGGACTCGTTCTCGTAGTCCTCCAGCCGCTTCGCGCCGCCCTCGGTATCCTCCCCGCCCTCGTCGAAGTCGGACTCCGCCTCGTCGTTCTCCTTCGGCGGGTTCGCGCCCTCGCGCTCCTCGGCCTTGCGGCGGCGCTCCTCCTCGGCCGCGCGCCACTCGTCGAGGCGGGCGATGATGCGCTCGCGCAGCCCGCGGATCTCGCCCATGCGCCGCTCCATGCGGTCGAGGACGCGCTGGCGCAGGGCGTCCAGATCGACGCCGTCCATGCCTTCGTCCGCATCGAGGAACGCGCGCAGCGCCTCCTCGTCCTCCTCCGACGCCGCGGACGCGGGCGCGGTTTCTTCCTCCTCGCCGTCTGGCTTCCTGCGCTCGTCGAACTCGTCCGCCGAGAACGACAGCAGGAGACGCGCGAAGTCGAGCCTCATGTCCGAGTAGAAGTCCTCGTAGTCGCGACCCTTCGCCATGCGGCGCATCTGCGAGATGTACTTCTCCCAGGCGCGGCGGGCGTTTCCGCCGACCTCCACGCCGACTTCGTGCGCGCCCTCGACGAGAGACTGAACTGTCTTTGCAAACTTCCGCTCCTCGGCGCGTCCGGCGAGCGACGCGATGGAATCGGACGCGGCGCGCACGTCCGACTTGAGCCGGGACGCCTCCGAGAGGATGTCGTCCACGGAGACCTCGTCGGAGATGCCGAGCGACTCGATGAGCTGCTGGTACTGCTCGCGCGGTCGGTCGAAGCCGAGCGCCATGTCGCGCGCGGCGAACGCCTCCGCGAACGAGCGGTAGGAGAACGCCGGCCCGTCCCAGCTGATGCTCGAGCGCTCGAGCGAATCGGCCTCGCGGACGGCGGCGTCGGCCTGCCCCTCGGCATCGTCCCACGCCGGGTCGGTTCCGATGGAATGCCGCTCGCCGGAATCGGACGAAGCGAGGATCCTGTCCTCGATCTCCGCGACGATGGCGTCCTCTTCCGCCGCGAACGTGTCCTCGGCCCCCTGGTCGTGCGCCACCGCCTCCTCGACGAGCCGGCCAAGGTCGTCCGGGTACTCCTGCCGCACGTCCTCCTGCGGCGCGTAGTTGCCCTCGTCGTCGTAGAGGCGGAAGTCCGCGAGGAGCTTGTAGTAGTTCTCCTCGTCGCGGAACTTGTCGAACTTCGGCAGAAGCCCGCGCTTGTCGCACCAGGCGAGATACTCCGACGCCGTCGCCTTCGGGTCATTTGAGCGTGCAAGCGACCCGTAGAAGTCGAAATGTTCCTTGCCCGTGTACTTCGACCCGTCCGCGTTGCGCGTGTTCTGCTCCGATGTGTAGTCGAAGAACTCCGCGATCCTGCGGATGGCGGCCACGACCGGGTTGATGCCGGATGCGTGGTACGGGATGACCATGTCGATCCTCGGATCGCGCAGGAGTTTGCGGATGTGCTTGCCGGACACGCCGACTGCGATGGTGCCGACGTTGCTTCCGAGCGAGCGCAGGGCGAACGCCTCGTCCGGCGGGAAGCACTCGTCCGCCCAGGCGTATTCGCCGTTCGCGTCGAGACCGGGGGCGATTCCTCCGTCCACGACGGCCGGGACGAGGCTCATGTTGATCTTCGCGCGGGTGCGGTGGAAGATCTTCACGAAGTTCGGCTCCTTCGTGTAGGTGTGGAGCGGGAGGTGCTTCCCGGCAAGCTCCGCGAACATCTGCGCGTAGTCGAAGAACATCCTGCCGACGAAGTCGGAGAAGCTCTGGAGCCGCACTCCGCCGATGGCGTATGCCTTCGCGCGGTCGAACGAGTAGCCGTTGTCGTTCGTGCGGGAGCGGAACGGACGGATGATGTCGTTGTTGTATGGCGCGTCCCAATGCGAGTCCTTCGCGTGGCTCGTCCCGCCATACGACGACCACAGTTCGTAGATGCCGGGGCGCTCGCGCGCGAATGCGTCCATTCCTTCCGACGAGACGAGCTGCGCCCCGTCCACGCGGACGCGAAGCGCGGGATCCTTGTCGATGGCTCGGACGCACCTGGACTCGAAGTCCTTCTTGCCCTTCGCCGCCTTGACGCGATCCTTCCACTTCTTCCCGCCCTTCGCCTGCGCCTCGACGATGCTGTTCCAACCGGGGAAGTACTTCCCCTCTCCGGTCGTGCCGCCGTCCGCGAACCGCTTCGCAACGTCGCCCAGGCGGTAGCGCTTGGCGTCCACGAAGCACAGCGCGCAGGCGACCTCGAGGCCGTGCGCCTTGATGATGCGCTGGATGCCGGCGACGGCCTCGCCGGACAGCTCGTTCACGTTCGCGCCTGTGAGGATGCCGTCGCGGACGAGCCGCGAGAAGATGCGGTCCATCGGCCTGCGCTTCTTGCACACCGTCGAGAAGTCGATGTTCATCGCATAGTCTCCGTTCGTGCGGACCACGCCGAAGTACGGACGCCCCTCCGAGTCCAGCTCGACGCGGGCCTCGCTCCAGTTGGAGAACGCGGCGAACCGCTTCTTCTTGCGGGCGAGGGAGCGGGCTACGTTCGCGATGAAGTCGGTCTCCGCGAGGATCTGCGCGGCATCCTCCTTCGACAAGGTCGCGTTCTTCCCGTTCGACTGCGAGGCGAGCCACTTCTCGAGGGTCTCGCGACCGCCGTTCTCGTAGGTCGCAATGGAGAAGCGCGGCGCGTCCGTGTCGGCGTCGATTCCGTCATAGGCCGGAGACTCGCGGACGATCTTCGGGAGAGACTGCTCGACCCCCCGCACGATCTGCTCGGACTCCGCGACGTCGAAGTCCTCCCACGGCGGACGCGCCGCCCGCTCCTCCGTCGTCATGCCTAGGCGCTTCTGGACGAGGCGGGCCTCGGCCTCGCCACCCCTTGCCTTGTACGCATTGTACGCATCGTCGAACGAGGACAGGATGGGCTTGTTCGCCGCGGAGACTTCCTCGTCGGCGCGTACAAGATTGTTGATCGCATCGCCGAGAATTGAGTCGTATGCGGACTTCGCTTCCTGCAACCAGTCCTGCCCGACGCCGCCGAACTCGTTCCCGTTCGAGACGTCCAGCGCGAAGTAGTACAGCTCCTTCGCGCCGACATAGTCGAGGATGTCCGCGAACGAATCTCCGCGGAACAACCGCTGGACGTCGTGCGCGCTCAAATTCTTGACCGCCTTCCAGACGCCCTTGTAGACGTCGGAGACGTTTCGGATCATTCGCCCGTTGATTCGCGGGATCTCGTCCTTCGCAAGGTTCGGGTATGAGACCCTCCCTTCCTCGTCAACCGTCGCGTCGTGGAGGCCGGTCAACCAACCGCGAGAAATGATTTGCGCGAACTGCGCCACAAGCGGTTTGATGTCTGTCGCGAGGCGATTGTACTCGGTCCACGCAGAGTCAAACCGGGCGCGGTCCGACTGGCGCTCGCGCGTTGCGAGTTCGGAATCAAGGCTCGATCCCCTGTCGAAACCCTCAATGTCCTGGATCGTGTGCTGGAGTTCGTGCGCGAGAATTGAGCGGAGGTCTGTGAGTCGCTTTCTGTTGACCTCGATCTTGAACCCGTAATTCCTGCCGTCCGCATCGAGGGATTCGGAAAGGTCGATCCGCGTATTGCCCAGGCTCGGGTACGCCCGCAGAATCGCGGAGTCCGCCGGGATGAGGTCGGCGAGGTGCGCCGTGCCGCTCGCGAGGAGCATCCGCGGCGCGTCGGCGTTCAGCTCGAAGTCCGGGATCTCCACGCGCCACTCGCCGTCCTTCCCGCGCCACCAGCCGGTCTCGCGCCAGATCGTCTCGCGGTCGGCGCCGCTGCGCTCCATCGCCTCGGCGTCCGCGGACGAGCGCAGGCCGAGCGACTCCGCGCCGACCGCGCCGGATATCTGGTAGCGCCGTTCCGCGAACGCATCTTCGTCGAGGACGACGAGCGCGGGGAACTCCCTTAATCCAAGTTCTTTGATCGCGTCTAGCCGGTGGCCGCCCTCCAAGACATACGCAAGCCCGTCCGGCGAACCGTCCACAACGACAATCAGCGGCTTTTGGACGCCGTCCGTCCGCATGGATTCCATCAGCGACCGGACGCGCCTCTGCCCTTCTGCCGAATACTGCGAAGCGATCCCGCCGGAGAAAAGCGAGGACGGAACCATCCTCACGCCATACTCCTTCCAGTTCTCAAGGCTGGACGGAATGGAGGAGGCGTTCGGGATGCTCCCTTCATACGCGACCTCCGGCCATGACTCGATCTCGGACTCCGCATTCGCCCGCGTGGTGCCGGAGATACTGTAGCGGATGTCCTCGTTCGCGCGGACGATCTGCTCATTGCGAAACGCGATGAAACTGTGGCTGTCGCCGTCCGGGTCCACCTCGACGTCATTGAGGTAGACGATCCCGTCGTACCCCTTGCCCTCGAGGAACTCGCGCATCGCGGCGTTGGATTCGTCAACGCCCATGTCGGTAATGGAGCGGAGCCTCTCCGTGTCCTCTTCCGACGTGAACGGATTGATCGATGCGCCGCCCTTCTGCTCAAGGCCAAGAACGCCTCCGTTCCTGTAGGTCGTCTCCGCGGCGAGAAGGAACCTCGCGAGTCCGCGCCCGGACCAGTCGCGAGCATCATCCTCCAGACGAAGCGGGTTTCTGATGTCGAGGAAGTACGGACGAATTACCCCCGCGTGGTCCACGGTCATGTAGTTCCGCATCATCGCGGCGTTGTAGCTCCCGAAGTGGAAGCCGACGTCGCCCCTGTCGAACGAGTCGAATTCGGCATCCCCGCTGCCGTGGAACACGATTCGCGGCTTCCCGTCCTCCCCGACAACGGCCGTGTCCGGCATCATTTTCGCCGCTTCGTCAACAGATACCGAGTACCTTATGTCCTCGTTCTGCGGGTTGAACCGCCGCGACAGCGGGATGACGTTCCCCGCGTCGTCGTAGGTCACCGGGTCGGCGGACTTGGCGTATGCAGGGTCGATCACATAAGTCTCGCCGCCAATTTCAGAGTCCCAATATCCTATCGCATGGTATTGTTCCAGTAGCTTGTCAGCATCTATAAGCCCGGTTCCCATTGCAAATGCGGCTTGAGGAACAGACCGCATCGCGATCCCATCAACATCGAGTCCAAATGTGGGGCCATTGAAATCTCCTTGTGCTTCCGCCTCTTTGGCAAGCTCTTCCGCAAATGCATCGAATTTCTCTTCATCAGCATCAAACTTCGCGTCAATTTCTGACGCAACACTTTCTAGACCTATTCTGCCGGCGGCAGAAAGAACATCGTCCCATGAGAAATGTTCCGACAACTTAAAAATATCAAAGTCGAAATAGGTCTTTGGGACAAATAGCGCGTGAACATCCCCATAGCCTCTGGCACCTTCTTCGCGTGAGTTCGCGTATATCCCGTGAACGTCCGAACGGAGCATGGTTCGATCAATCTTGCCCTCAACCGTTCCGCCGTGATATGCCACTTCCGTCCAGCCGAACAGTTCTTTCGCCGCCTCGCGCACCATCCTTTGCGCCGTCTCCATGTCACCGCGGTTCACCGCGTCCATGTACGCCGCGTCCTCGGCGGGCGTGATGGAGTAGCGGGACGCGCCATACTTCCGCTCCAGCTCCGCAAGACGCTTCGCTCCACGCTCGTAGTCTGGACTCTCTCGGAAGTCGATCTCGCCAAGATCGTCCAGCGATTCGCGGAGAGCCTCGAGTTCCGCAAGTTCGTCGGCCTCCTGCGGCGTGAGCCGGCCGAGGCGCAGGTCGTGCGCCCGCTCCGCCTCCCTCCGCAGCCAGTCGCGCTCGGAGAGGTCGGTCGGCGTCCCGTCCGGGTCAACCATCCACGCGGGCGTGTTCGCGCGCTCCGCGACGATGGCCCGCCCGTCCTCGCGCAGATGCGCCGGCAGAGCGTCCACCACCGTGCCGTCCTGGGCGAAGTCGGGGGAGACGCTGTACCGTATGTCCTCGTTCTGCGGGTTGAACCTCTGCGAGAGCGGGATGACGTTCCCCGCATCGTCGTATGTCGGGCCGAACATGGATGCGATCTTCTCGCCCTTCATGCCCCAGCCGACGTCGCGCATTTCATAGGTCGCGCCAGTCGATTTGACCTGCGACGAGTCGAACGCGATGTACTCGTTTCCGGCTGTCCGGTCGTCGTTGAACATGTTGTCGCGGACGTTGCGGATGATAACGCCGTCGTGGCCGTGTTCCTTCGCGTAGACGAGTATCTCGTCGGTCGAGACGGGTTCCTCGCTCCATTCGACGCGGAGGTTGTTCCACAGTCTGCGTTTCGCGTCGATCTCGAGCGGGTTCTCCAGATTGACGAAGAGAGGCATGACGCGGCCAGTCTGCTGCGGACTCACCCACAGATCGCGGCGCTTGTTCGTGTATTGGCCGGCCAGATCCTCGCGGTGGAACGTGAAGATCGCGCCATCCTTGAACTTGTTGAATCGCTCCTTGCTCGCAGTCCCGTGGAACACCACAAGCGGGAGGCCGTCGCGGCCGACGACCTTCGTGTTCGGCATGGCGAGTGCCGCCGCTTTCCGCTCGAGTTGTTCGACTGCTTTTGCGTCTCCGCGTTGCACCGCGTCAAGGTACGCCGCGTCCTCGGCGGGCGTGATCTGATGCCGCTCGCCGGAGCTTGGTCCCTCGGAGCTTGGTCCCTCGGAGCTTGGTCCCGCCGGCTGGTGCATCTTCCCGTCCACGCCCATGTACTCGGTCTGCGGGAGGTCGCGCTCGTCCACCGGGCGCGCGAGCTTCTCGTCGAACTGCCATTCGCCGTCGGTCTCGTTCCACCGATAACCGTGGTCCCAGGCCATGCGCGTCGTGAGTCCGTTGGCGGCCAGAGCGGCCATCCGCTCCGCGTCGAGCGGGTCTCCGTTGCGGAACGCCGTCGCGACGGCCGACACATCCCCGCCTGCCTCCTCGGCGCGGCGAAGCACAGCCTCGGCCTCGTCCGGCGGCGGCGTCGTCGTAGCGGGGTTCGCCCCGGGCGTGGCCGCCTCGCTGCGGGGAGCCTCCTCGCCGCCGGCCTGCTCCATCGCGTTCTTGATGTGGCCGGTGATCGCCGTGTTGAACAGCCGATCCTGGGCCGTGCGCGCCCGCTTGATCTCCGGGCCGCCGCGGTCCCCGTAGCCGAACGTCCTCGCGACGAACCGCCCGAGGCGGTCGAGAAGCCCGTCGGCCTCCACGACCGAGACCCGCCCCGTCATGTACCGCTGGAATGCGTCGGAGAGGCGCTCCTCGTCCACGGATTCGCGGGCGGACTGCGGGGCGTACCCCTGGGCGACGAGCGCATCGACCAGCTTGCGCGCCTCCGGGTCCGGCTCCACGCGCCACGATCCGTCCTCGTTTTTCTCGCCGGCGGCTGCGCTCGAGAGGATCGACAGGACGCCGTGCATCGTTTCGTGCCACGCGGTCTGCGGGAGCGCGGCGTCCGTCAGATCCATCCGTCCCGCGATGGCGTCGAGGACGCGGCCCGCGATCTTCGTGCCGTCGGGCGCGGTGAATGTTGTGTGTCCGTTATCGACCAGTCCTTCGACAAGATCGCGCCGCTCCTTCTCGTCCATCCCCGCAAACCGCTCGACCGTGAGGTTCCTGCCGCTCCTCGCGTTGAGCGCTCCGACGATGGATTCGTACTGCGCGGGGTTGTTCACGTCCACGGCGGGTTTGTCGCGATTGGGCGAGATCGTCATGCGTAACTTCACGCCGCGCACCGTGATGTCGGTCGATTGGTTGCCGTTCTCGTCGGTCTCGACCTTCCCACGCCACGTCCCGTTCTGGATCTTCGCGACGACCTCGGCCGGCGTGAGGACGCGGCTGCCGCCGACGAACGCGCTTTCGAGCCGGCTCCGTTCGCCGCTCGCCGCGTCGGTTCGCTCGATGTTGCTCCAGAGCGTCTGGAGCGATGCATTCACGGTGTCGGCCTGCTCGGACGTGAGGCCCCACCTCTGGAGCGTCCGCTTGCGCGCGCGGCCCAGGTTTCCGGCGTTGAGCCAATCCTCGGCCATGCGCCCGAACTCCCGCCCGAACGACTGGAGCGGCTTGATGTCGCGCCCCTCGCCCGTGAAGTGCGAGTTCACCTGCTCGATGCGGCTGTTGAGCGCGGACGCCTCCGCGGTGTCGAAGCCGATTGCTCCGTGCCGGTACGCGACGCCCTGCTTGACCGCGCCGGCTCCGCCGATGATCGCCATTGTGCCGAGCGATCCGACGAAGTCCTCGACGAAGCCGGAGACGGCGTTCTTGAGCTGGTCCGTGCCGAGGCCCCAATGCTCCGCGACTTCCTCGAGCGCCCGCTGGATACCCTCCTCGCCGGACTCCGTGAGCATCGTGCCGGCGACGGCCCCGCCGACGCGGAGCGCCTTGTTGAGGCTGTGGAACGCATCGCAGTACATCTGGCGGCGCGAGACGGACGAGATGCCGCCGAACGCCTTGTCCCATTGGATGCGCTCGACGAACGCATACGCCGTCGCGAACGCGGCCGATCCGATCTGGAAGTCCCAGCTCGCGACGTCCACGCCGTTGCGCGACGCCTCGCTCTGGAACTGGTCCTTCGCGGAGAGGATCATGTCCGCCATGCCGACGTAGGGGACGGCGGCCGCGGCCATGTACGGGATCGTGGACGCGACGCCGATCACGGAGTCGCCAAGATACCCCCAGTCCAGCATCCGCTCGCGGTTCGCGTCCTCGAGGAGGGTGCGGCGCTCGACCATGTCTCGGTACTCCGCGGAGTCCATGTAGGTGCGGCGAACCATGTCGGCCGCGCCGCGGACCGCTCCGACGGTCACCATGCCGAGGGTGTCCGCGAACGAGCGGCCGAGGTCGCCGAGGAAGGTCGCGAAGTTCTTGTCGCGCCCGTAGTGGAGCGCCTGGAGGACGCCGGCGATGGAGCGCTGCTCCGGCGTGGAGAGGCGCTCGAAGGCGTTCATGACGATGCGGTTCGTCGGGTCGTCCCCGCTCTTGAGCGCCATGTCCAGGACGCGCTGCGCCCCGTCCGTGATGTGGCCGTCCAGGCTTTTCACGACGGCCCAGAGGTTCTCGTCCTCGAGCTGCGCCTTGTACCGCTTGATACGGCCCTCGTCCTCGATGGCGTCGTGGTACTTGCGGTAGAGCGCGGCGTGCGCCGCAAACCGCCTTTCATCCATCGCGGCCTGCCGCCTCATCGCGTCTTCCTTCTCGCGATCCGGCGGGCGCGACCCAAATGCCTCCTCGCCGCCTTCGTACCACGAACCTTCCTCTGCGGCAAGGATCTCGTTGAGTCGTTCGTCCGTTTCCCGCTCGGCATCCAGGATGGAGATATCCTCCGGCGTCATGGCGTCGCGGACGGCATCCAGCTTCTTGTCGATTTCAGCAAGGGAACTCTGGTCGTACTTGTCCACCAGCTCCCCGACATCGTGGCCGATGCCCTCGCCCTTGATGTTCGCTCTCGCGAGTGCGCGCATCTTCTTGCGGTCGCCGGCTTCCTCCGCGGCGGCGAACTCCTCCCATTCGGGCGACGGGCGGAAATATCCGTCGCGAAGGGTCTGCATCGCCCTGTCGTAGTACTCGCGCCCGGTGAGCGCCTTCTGCGACTTGCCGGAGAACAAGCGGCCGTCGAGGCTCGTCACGCCGAGACTCCGCATGATGGCCGCTGCGCCGGTGCGGAGGGTTTCGTCAGACTCCGTCTTCGGGTCGAGCGCGAGCGCCCATGCGTCCTCGAAGACGGGTGTCTCCTCGCGCGTCGGCGCGAGATTGCGCCCCGCGAACATATGACGTGCGGACGCGGGGATGGGGATGTCTTGCGTGTTCATTTCTCTGCGGGGCGGTAGCGGTGGGAGTCTTCGACTTCTCGGCGCGCGCGGATGTAGTCAAGCGGATTCGCGCCAAGCCACGAATGCTTTTCGCGGTATTCTCGAAGCGCCTGCTCTATTGCGATGCTGTCGATGGCATTTCTCTGCGACTGGAGGACGTTGTCGAAGACCTCGCGAAGCTCCGCCTTGGCGAGGTCCGGCGTGAGCGGACCGGCGTCCTTCGCGCCACGCCCGGACAGCCGTTCCGTGACGTGTTGCATTCCGGCGGAGAACGCGGCTTCAAGCGCGCTCGCCGTGATGTCGAGCGCGTTCCATTTCGGAATGCCGTTCCCGACGGCGGGATACAATTCTCCGGTAGACCGTTTGACCCTCGTCGAGAATGTCTCGTCCTTGCCGTATCGCAGGACGAGCCTTCCGTTCTCGTCAACCTTCGGAAGTCCGTCTTGGTCAAGCTCGACCAACTTCGAGAACGACCCGCCGAACGATGCGTCCATCGCGTCGTAGATCGACTTGACGTAGTCCGGCCCCTTGTCTCCGACAACCTTGTTGAAGACCGCCTTCTTGTTGCAGTTATCCACGGTCTTGAAGTAATCCTCGGCCGTCATGTCTCCGGCCTTGTACGCCGCCTCGGCCTGGTCGAGCGCATATCCGACCTCGCCCCTGCCGAGCCAGAACGACGCATCCGACGCCGTGAACCGGCTCCGCGTGGCGCCTCCCGTGCCGGACGATGCCGAGCCGCCATAGAGCCGGCGCATGAGGATGCCCTTCTGCTTCTCCGGCATCGTCTCGATCTCCTTGAGCTTCTCGAGGTAGGCGGAGCGCTGCTCGTCCGTGACCTCCGTTCCCGGCGGCACTTCGAGCTTCTTCAGCTCCTTCTCCCAGGAGAGTGCGCGTCGGACGGCGAGCGCCGTGTCCATCTTGTCGAGCATCGGGAGCTTGACGCGGTCCGGGACGCGGCCGTTCTCCAGCGCGTCTGCGAAGGACTCCATGCTTCCCATCAATTCGCCGTCCGTCACGGAGCCGAGCTGAACCTGCTGCAGGATGTCGTTCGCGGAGTCGATAGCCGCGTTCGCGACGCGCTCGACGTTCCCGTTGCGCGACTTCTCCGCGGCATCCGCCACGTTCTTCAGCGCGAGCCGCATCGTGTCGTCCGCGATGGCCGAACCGTCCTGCGACAGCTCCCGCGCCGCGGCGAGGAGCGCTTCGTCGTCCTCCGTCGGCACGGTGTCTCCCGCGGCGAACTGCGCGCACCGGAACTTCGCCCGGTCGAAGAGCGCCTTCTCGCGGATGCCGCCGGCAATCCTCGCCCGCTCCGATTCCGGGAGGACCGCGCCGATGCGCTCGTACTCCCACGCCGTCCGCGCGACCGCCGCGTCCACCTTCTCCTCGACGGCCTTGTTGAACGAGCCGTCCTCTCCGATTCCGTAGAAGGTCGCGATCTTCCCGTCGGCCGACGCGAACCGCGCCTCGAGCGCGCTCTTTTGGTAGAGGTCGTTGAGGTCGCTCTGGCGTTGCGCGGCCTTGTTCGCGTAGGGGATCCGGCTCTTCGCCCGCCACGCCGCGAACCTCTCCTTCACGCCGTCCCGCGCATTCTGGAACGCATCGGTCTGGTCGAACGAGGAGTCCAGCTCCTCGATGGCGCGCATCGGGCCGTCGGCTCCCTCGCCGTTCTCGCCGCCGCGGACGTAGTGGCGCCGGTACGCTTGCTCGGCCCCGTTGTTCATGTGGGTCTGCCATGCGGCGGCGAGCGCGTCGAAGTCGGCCTGGTCGCGGCGCTCCACGGCGCGGGCGTAGGATTCGCCCACCTGCCCGCCGACCTTGATGAGGTTGCCGAGGGCGGCGTACTGCGCGCGGAGGCTGCCCTGCCGCTCCCTCGCCCTCGCGTCGGCGTCCTCGAGACGGACGCGCAGGGACGGCATCGCAGCACCTGCGGCATCGGCAGCGCCCCTTGCCGCCGCAGACGCGCCGCGGATGTATGCGCCGGCCGCGTCCGGCAGGTTCACGCCGTGCAGGACGGGCCGCCGCTCCTCGGACCGGACGTGGTAGATGCGGTTGTAGTCAACGATGGGCATGGTGTCCTCCTAGCTCCTGTGCGCGTCGTAGACGCCGCCGGCGGCCCCGCCGATGGCGGCCCCGGCCGTCGCGCCCGCGATTGTCCCCACGCCGGGGAAGATCGACCCGATTCCCGCTCCGAGCGCGACGCCGAGGGTCGCGCCCCAGCTCTTCTTGTTCCGAATTCTCGCGGCCTGCGCGCGTGCGCTCTCCGCCTGGAGCGCGAGCGCATACGCCTGGCCGGCGGTTGCCGCCGCCGCACCCGCCGCCTGCGCTGCCTGTCCGGCCGCGGATACGGCTCCGCCCATCTGGTTCGCGGCGGCGAGAAGCCCCTCCGCCTCGGCCTTGTTCGCCTGGGTGCGGTACTGCCAGCTCCGGTCCTCGTACTGCTGCATGATGTCGAGCTGCTCGAGCGCCGCGTCGGCGGCCTCGTCCTGCTCCCAGAGCGCGGCCGAGCCGGAGTCCACCAGGACGCCGTTGGCGGCGAACCCCGCCCGCCCCTGCCCGATCCGGCGCCGGGCCTCGAGCGCCGCCTCGCGCAGATGGAACTGCTCGTAGAGGTCGAGCTGGGCGGCTGCGCTTATGAGGTTGCGGGCGTTGGACCGGCCCAGCTCCGCGGATGCGGCCGCCTGCCCGACGTACATCTCCGCGCCCCTGGCGATGGCCCCGGCGCCGGCCATCTGCGCGTCGGCCTGCCGCATCGTGATCGCGGACATCTGGTCGTAGATGCCCGACTGTTCGCGCAGGGCCGACGCCTGCGCCTTGTTCGCCCGGTTGGCGAGGACGTTGCCGAGGACGGCTCCGATGGCCTGCGACGCGAAGCCAATCTGCTCGCCCGTCGTGAACGAGAGCATGGAGTTGGCCGCGGGCGCCGCCGTTGTGGTCGGCGTGGACGCGACCGAGGGGGTCGGCAGGGTCTCCGCGACCGGAGCCGCGGACCGCTTCGCGGCGACGTCGCGCTTGATCTTGCCGAGAATCTGCTGCAACTCCGCCGGCGAGTAGTAGCCGGATTCCTTCGCCCTCGCACTCCCGGTCCCGTTGCTTCCGCGCGAGAAGTCGATCGTCGAGTCTACCGTCATCCTACCCTCCCCATTTCTGGTTGCCGAATTCAACCATGGCGCAAAGCGAGAGGACCTCGCACGGCCACTCGTCGGCGCTCTTGATCTCCAGCCGGGCGTCGCGGTTCTGGAGCGCGTATGGCGCGACCTTCTCGTCCTTGCGGACGAGCGCGACGGCGTCCCCCTGAACATCGGGCAGGGTCCGGCTGTCCTGCCACTTCTCGCTCCCCTCGGCGCGCACCGACACCTTGCCGGAGCGCCGCAGGCGAAGCGTCGCGTCGAACACGTTGGTCTGCTTGCCGATCATGTCCGCCTGCTGCGGCTCGAGGCGCATCGTTGTGATCGACGCCTCGACCGCCCCGGACGGATCTCCGCCGGACGGGTAGTCGGCCGCGGCGTAGCCCATGTGGTCCCGGCAGTACGCGGACGACTTGCTCGGCGCGTCCGCGACCACGCACGGCCGCAGCCGCTCGAACCAGACGTCGCCGCTCCGCGACGGGTCGCGCAGGACGAGGACGATGTCGCTCGTCGTGTCGGTGTCCGCCCCGGCGGAGATGCTCCCCGTCGCGAAGATGTCCTCCACGACGAGTCCCGCGCCGCCGGCGAGACGATGCCGCGCCCACCCGCAGACGTTCTCCTCCGGCACGAACGTCATGGACGCGAGCGATCCGTCGTCCAGGAGACACCAGAGGACGGAGTCCGGGTAGCGCTGGTAAGCAATCTTCTTGATCCGGTGCAGCTCCGTGATGTGCTGGGCGCGCGTCGATACGGAGGACGGCACGACCGAGTCGCGCTCAAGGCTGTAGTCCATCTTGTAGACGGACCGTGCGTCGGACGCAACGAACAGGACGTCACCCTCGGTCGTCGTCGGCTCGATCATCGGGTGCGCCCCGACGGACGAGGTCTTCTTCACGGAGACTGTATTGAACGAGAACGCCCCGCCGGACGAATCCACGACGTGTTCGCCCGACTCCGCGAAGACGAGGAGCCATTTCTGCGAGACGATGTGGAGGATCTTGTTCGCGTCCGTGGAGGCGATGGACGCCTCGAACGCATCGTCCGCGTTCTGCGGTCGCTCGGTTGTGAAGTTGTAGATGTCCCCGACCCGCGAGAACCACATCGTGAACGGGTGCTGGTAGGACGATGCGGCGACGAGCCTCTGCTGCCAGACGGACACGATGTCCGCGTCGAAGCCCGCGTCGCCCACGGCGACCGGGTCCGGGATTCCGGCGGCGGCCGACGGCTCGATGTTGGTATCCACCCACGACCGCTCGTCGCCGTCGCTGTAGATGTCCACTCCGCGGACGGGGACGCGGACCGACGAGCCGGACGCATCGAGGAAGTCAACACGGTACGACCCGTACACCGGGATCTTCGGGGACTCGACCGCGAGGCTGATGGGCCGGTCGGAGTAGGGGAGCGCCGAGAACGACCAGGAGGCGATCTCCACCCCGTTTGTGTCGGAGAGGCGGATCGTGGTCTGTGCGTTCCGCCCGACCTTCGCCACGGACGAGGAGGGGTTCAGCGCGCGCGCGCCGACCCATAGGTCCAGGGCGATGACCGGCACGTCGTCCGCGTCCGTCCGGTCGATTGAGAAGCCCGTAGCGAACGTGGCCGCGGAATGCGTCCCGTCCTGGTTCTTCGCGTTCGGGGACGGCGTGTCCGACCCGCTCCTCGCCCATGCCGCGGACGGATTGGACGAGAGGCCGGAGAACACGCGCCCGTCGATTGTGGCGGAGGCCGCCCCCGACATTGAGCCGATGGTGAGGTCGTCCGGGCTGTCCGTGCCGGGGTAGAACCTCGACACCTCGCCATAGGACCCGGCGTACTCCTTGCACAGGACGTAGTAGTCGTAGGACGACCAGTCCGGCTGGAACTTGAGCTTGATCGTGGCGGACGCCACCCACGGCACGACGATGGACACGTTCTTCTGGCGCGGGCCCGACCACACGCCACCCTTGACGCCATAGAGCCGGTAGCGGCGCTTCGTCGCGACATAGCCGTCGCCGGCCTCGTGGAACCCGGCGGCGGACGCCTCCGTGAAGTCCTGCGGGCGCGAGGGCTTGGCCGACTCCGCGATCTGCCGCCAGGACACGGACGCCGAGCGGAACACCACGGTCGCGCGGAACATCCGGTGGCCTGGGTAGGTGAAGAACATCGTGTCGCCGACCTGGGTGCATCGCATCCCGTCGAGCGTCTCCGCCGTGCCGAGCGAGAAGACGGACAGGATGTGGCTTCCCCATGTGGCGTGGCTGCCGTCCTTGTACGAGGCGAAGAACGTCGCGTACACGTCCGGCGTCCCGCGAGGACGCCAGAACGCCATGATGCCGAATTCGTCCCGGTCGAACTTGAACGGGAACGCCCGGTACTCCGCGTCCTCCGGGCGCGAGATCCGCCAGAGGTACTCCGTGCCGGCGCGTTTCCTCACACCGCCCGTCTTCCGCGGCACGAAGTTCACCATGCTGGCGGCCCCGTGGAAGAACATCTCCACGTCGTGGCGGCCGAACAGCGCGGGGTCGATCTCCCCGGCCACGAAGTCGTTCCGTACCATCCGCTGGGCCATGACTACCTCCTCGCGTGGACGAAGACGAACGGATCGCCGCCGTCCGTCGCAGTCTCCTGCGCGTCCTGGCGGCCCGCCTCCTCGAGGCGTGCCATCGCGGCAATGCGAAGCTCCTGCACGCGGGCCGGGTTGTCGGTCATGACCGGGGCGATTCGCGCCGCAAGCTCCGCGGCGACGGCGTCGCGCACGGCGAACGGCCACATCTCCGGGTCCTCCTCGTCCGGGAGGTATCTCACCTCGCGGGCGGGGCCGCGGACGCGGAAGCCGCCGTTGAGCGGCTCGCTGCCGACGCGGTTTCCCATGCCGTCCCAGAACCCCAGGACGAGGAGCGCCCCCATCGGCCTCTGCGCGAACCACCCGCCCGTGTGCGCCGCCCCGCAGCACGCCGGCTCGGAGCGGACGAGCCAGCCCCATTCTCGGGCGGTCAGCACGGCGCGGCGTGCGGCGTCCCAATGCTCCGCGCAGCGCTCGCGCTCCACGGTCTGCTCCGACTCCGACGCGATGCGCCGGTCGTGCGGGAGGAGGGCGAGCGCGCGGTTCCATATTGCGAGCTTCGTCATGGATGCCTCCGCTAGCTGACGAAGAGCGCCGCTCCGATCACGACCCAGTCGAGAGTGATCGGACTCTGCTCCGACGGGGACAGCGCCTCGCCGAGGGTGGAGTCCCATCCGGTGCGGATCGTGACGCCCGGTGACGAGACATAGGCGAGCCCTTCGCACGGATACTCCACCCAGTTGCCGTCAACCGACACCTTCCTCATTCCGCGCCACGGCACAACGTGCGCCGGAATCGAAAGACCGGAAGGGAACGCGACGAACGTCTGGCTGATCGACCCCGTCCAGTCCCAGCTCCACCCCGTGTCCGGGTCGGAGTCCGGACCGCTCACGAGGAAGATGCCGCCGACGTGGCCGAAGATCTTGAGCGACTTCGCGCCCTCCCATTTATTGTTGATCACGGACGAGTTTCCAGCGACCAGCCCGAGGTCGTCTACGGACTGCACGGTGTCCCGGACCTTTCCAAGGTCGAGGATGAGGGGATGATCTGTGGTGGCCATTTTCTGTGTCTCCTATTTCTTGTTGTTGAATGCCTTCACAAGGTCGAGAACCTCCCCGACCCGCTCGTTGATCTGCTCTAGGACGCCCTTCTGGCGCCAGGTCTCCTTCTCGGCCTCCTTGATCCGCTCGTCGAATCGCGCGTGTTCCTCCGCGTTCTTGCGCTCGACGGCCTTGAGCTGCTTGATCGCCTCCGAGTCGATGCCCTTCGCGACGAAGCGCTTGATCCATGCGACGCCGAACATGATGCCGCCGACGACGCTGCCGACGATTGTCCCGATCCAGGTGACGTGGTCTTCCGCTCCGGTCATTCTCCGTCCTCCTCGATGTCGGGTCCGAGTCCGTCCCCGTAGATGTCCATGATGTGTTGCACCGTTTCGACGCCGCCGGCCTCCTCGACCTCGCCGTCCGGGAGCGAGTAGCACCCGGAGCAGCCGGAGAGGAGGAAGGACGCGGCGATGGCGGCGGTCGCGCCCTTGAGTCTGTGATACCACGGGACGGCTGCACTCACCGCCTGGAACGCGAAGTAGCTCTTGATGCGCCCCAGGAGCGACGGGTCGATGAACCGCCAAGCGAGGACGAAGGCATCGTTGGCGAGGTAGAGGACGTCCTTGACCGTGATGCCGAGCATTTCGGCCAGCTCGTCCTTGTGGACCCAGAGAAGGTCGTGGAAGAGTGACGCGAACATCGACGCCAGCTCGTTGTTCTTGAGGACGTCGGGGCCGTTCCAGAGCTTGCTCGCGCGGCAGAACTTGTGGGCGACGATCTTGACGCGCTTTTCGTCGAGCTTGCGGATCGCGACCGAGCCGTCGGCGGTCGTGTGCCAATCCTCGTCCTTGAGCTTCCTGGCGATCCGCTTGCACTTGACTACGATCCACACATCTCCCGTGAGCGGGTAGGCCGCCCGCTGGTCGTCGCGCAGGTACTTCTCCGAGCGCTTGACGGCCTGGTGGATGATGTTCGCGATCCGCATCGCGGCCGCGGCTGTTGCGGCGGGCGTCATTTCGGCTCCTCCGTTTTGTATGGTCCGGCCCATGCGAATGTGTACCCTCCAACGGATGAGATCAGCATGAAGCGAGGCTTCCCGTTTCTCATGCCCTTATTTGCTGGTTTTCCAGAAAGCGCGCATGAGATTCCGCTCAAACACAGTCCAAGCTCTCGAGCCGCGGAACTCGCATTATCGAACAACTTCTTGACACCGTCTTTCGTGGCCCACACTTTACGTGCGGCATAAGCCTGCCATCCGTTTTTCCCGGCGTTGTTCGGATTGTCCTGGTTCTCTTTCCGAGAGCAGTAGCGGAGGTTGTCCGGTCGGTTGTTCGTGCGGTTGCCGTCGATGTGGTCAATGTCCGCTCCATCTGGACGGAATCCGAGAAATGCTTCTGCGACCAGGTGGTGGATGTAGCGCGACCGCAGCTTCCCGTCTGCGTGCATGATGCGGAGCTTGAAATACCCGGCACGACCATCGTTCTGCGGCTTGAGAACAAGCCCGGTCTCCGTGTTGACAATCATGCCGTCTTCTCTGGCGGCATACTTCGGAGCTGAAGGGATCGTCTTCACTTCGGTTCCTCCGTTTCGATAAGATTGGTGCGCTTCTTTCCGTCACGAGACGCGATGCAAAAAGCACGTTTAGTAGCGGCCCAATACAACTCGGGCTTCCACCCGTTATATCCCGCGTTCAGATTTTTGAAATCGCGCGACGTCCTAGACGTGGATATCCAGTCCGTTTTGGCTCCGATCCATTGCTTGCCATCCCAGAAAAAGCAGCACGCAATCGCCCCCGCGTCCGTGTCAGCAAGCCCCCAATTTTTCAGAGACCCTTTCGCCCACTTGTACGTAAGCTTCGACTTCGTGATGTGCAAGTCCTTGATCTGCGTGTTCGGATCCTCGGCAGCGCGCGACCCGTCGAAGCCGCCATACTTCCAGACCAACACGGGCGCACCGCCGGACTTGGCCGGTTTAGCGGTTTGGGCGGGATCGGCGCTGTTTACGCCGCTCGCCTCTCCGGCCTCGTCACGGCGGGCATCCCGCGCCTGCTGCGCCGCCTCGGTGACCGCATGGACCGCGTTGGAGACCGCCGTGGCGATCCGCTCATGGTTTCGTGGGTCCGGGTCTGCGACGATGGCGCAGGAGGAAGCGATAAGCGCGAACACGGCGGCGATGGCGCATAGGATCGCCAGGCCGACCAGCTCGCCAAGGATGTCGATGGCGTGTTCCTCGAGCCACCTTCCCATGGCGCTACTCCGCGACGGACGCGGCGAGGATGGCCTCGACCTGCTCGTCCGTGAGCCCGAGGACCGTCTTGAGCGCGGCGACCGCCGAGACGAGGAGCGGGTCGTCCTCGTCCAGGGTCGTGGCGTACTCCCAGTCCTCCCAGCATCCCGCCGTCTCCATGTAGGTCTTGGCGGCGGTCCAGACCTCGGCGGCGGAGAGCGCGCGGTAGAGCTTTCGCTTGGAGAAGACGCGCGGCGGCGGCGGCGGATCGGCGACCTGGACCCAGGACGCGCGGATGCAGTCCTCGTCGTCGGCGTAGCGGACCTCGTAGTGGTATCCCGCGGGCGGGTTCTCTGGCTTGGGGTCGCGGACCACTCGCTTGTAGCCGAGCGACTCCAGCAGGCCGGGAATCGTCGAGAGGTCGCCGATGTAGGTGCGGCCCTGGTAGTTTGCGCGGCGCGGGACGTTGGTGTCGATCTGGGTTTCGCTGATGTATTTGCCGTACTCGTATGCGTTTCTGTTCATGTGCTTGCCTCCTGTGTGCGGATTTCGTTTACGATGTTGCGGAAGTCGGTTTCGGTGAGCGAGTAGGGATTGCCCGCGAGGGAGATCGTCATCTTCTCCTCGGACCTGGCGGCGGCGACGAGCGCGTCCGCCACCGCGTCGAACTGCGGGCCGGCGGCGTTCACAACGGCCGGAACGACCGGTCCGAGCAGCGACGCGGCGACGGCCTCGGCCGCCGGCGGGGCCGAGACGGCGAGCTGCTCGAGGGTCGCGATGCCGAGCCGCACGACGGAGAACTGCGGGAGCCTCGGCTTGATCTCCTTGCCGGCCCACTTGGCCAGGCCGCGTATGATGGATTCTCGTTTCATGGTGGAAAAGGGTGGGGGATGGAGGGGCCGGTTGCCCCGCTAGGGTTAGCCGTTCGAGGCGGCCGCCGCGGCCGTCTTGGCCGCCTGCATCTGCGCGAACACCGCCTGGGACGGCGCGAAGGTCTGCGGGTTGATGTAGGCGCCCATGCCCTGCATCGGCATCTGCGCCCCTTGGAAGGCCATGCCGTTCTGGCCGGGGTACATCTGCGGGGCCATGCCCATCATGTTCGGGTTGCCGGCCATCTGGTCGAAGCCCGTCGAGGACGGGTCGAGCCGCCCGTACTGGTTGCCGGTCTTGTTCGGAGCGAGTTGGTTGTCCATTGTGTGTCCTTTGGTTGGTTGGTGGTTGGAAGAAAAGCCCCGCTCTCCGCTCCCCCAATGCGCGCCTTTCGGCCGTGTCCGCCGGCCCCTCCAGGCCGCTGCGGAGAGCGGGGCCAAAGTCAGTCGGTTCGTCCCCCCACGACCTGCGCGCCGTCGATGATGGCGGAGCGCGGCGGGTTGCGGGCGATTGCGGTGTTGCTGATGAGTCGTGCGTACATAGTTCAGTCCTTTCAGATGTTGTCCACGGTGATTCCATTCGTCCAATCGCGGTCCATAAAATCGAGGTCGGACCAAAGGTCGCCCAATCGTGCGACGAGGTTCCCGGTGTATGCAACGGCCTTGTTCGTGTTCGGTATCGACGTGTCGTTGAAGATGTCGAGCCGCCACCAAGTCTGCTTGTCTACCGAGCCGAGGATTTCTCCCTCGACAACAGTTCTGCCAGTTTGAGACGCGTTGTCGTTTGCGTTGAGGAACTGC
>Ga0326511_10000207_pt1 | contig 49182 bp, 68 predicted proteins | sample 0_2496_0518_D_FD_203701 | JGI IMG/M metagenome (GOLD analysis project Ga0326511, IMG submission 203701) | Bovine rumen microbial communities from UC Davis, California, United States - 0_2496_0518 | ecosystem: Host-associated > Mammals > Digestive system > Stomach > Rumen | place: USA... | reverse complement strand
AAATTTAATATACTATTACTAAATTTAATACCATTTGCTCCATCATTTGAAGTTAAATTTAAATTATTTATATACTTACTAACAAAATCAATATTTCCATTAGTATTAAAACCTAAAGATAATTTATTAACTGACCCCTCATAGTAAGCAGCCATCTTATCTCCACCATATCTTATATTAGTAGAATCAGTAGAAGAGCCTTGAGAATTAGCATAAGCAGTTAATCCGTCATTAGCAACATAACTATAAATTGTTTTTCCATTCCCTATGGTCAACTAATCTGTTTCTAGGGTATCCGTCTTTATATAATCTTTATTAATACCTCCACCAGGACTTACGCCGGCGGACCAAGACTAACCACCATCATTTGAGAAGTATAACCCCTATCCAGTTAATTTATATTTATTCGTTCTATTATTTATATCTGAACCACTTTGTCCAGTTTCATCAATAACAAGATTTTGCTTATTTTTATCAACAAATGTTATATCATTTGAATCTAATGTTCTCTAAAGACTTCCAGATTCAATATTATGAAGTGAGTTAAAATTCTTTGCACGACGATAAATATTCTCATTAAGATTTAGACTTTGAATAGATGCTGTAACCTATGAGAACAAGTCTTCAAACTAAGTAGTAAAGTTTTGAACTTTAATTGAATTTTTGCTTGGGTTATCGAGTTCTTCAGATAACTCTGAAATTAAAACTTTCAAATGATTTGGTAATCCAGTTTTTGAATTAGCACCTAATAACCCAATATCTTCAACATAAGTTGTATCTGCAAGGTCTACTAAATATTCATCTCCTTCAATTGGAGCTAAATCAACAACGGAAATTGTATATTCAACTTTAGGTATTGCACCTTGCGCCGCGACATCAAGAGCACCATTGTAGTAAGCATTATCAGTTAAATAATTACTATCAGACCAAGTACCTTCTTTTAAATAAGGTTCATATTTTTTAAAGAAAGCATTTGATAGTTCTTTAATTTTCTTTAAATATTTTGCTCTTTCTTTTTTCCATTCTTGAATTTGTTGATATTCTTTATTATACTGACCTAATAGTCCATGTGTATAAGTATGACTTTCTTTCCAATAATTAAAAAGATAAGCTAAATCTTGTCCTTCAAACTGTTCAAGCCAGGCCTTGGCAGAGGCAACTTCATGATTATTAGAATTTATAGAAATGCTTGTTGTTGGTCTTATAATATAATTTATATTAAAGGCCTCATCTTCATTACTATCGGGAACATAAGGAGCAGGCATAGAAGAAAGAATAATATCTTCATTATAGAATTCTTCATTAAAAAAAGTTGAAATGATTAACTATACTAATATTGCTTCCTATTCACAATATTTCTATACATAAGATTTATATATAGAACTTTCTGTCATGTCTTTATATTTAACCAATTCAATCATATATTCTCTTAATTGCCCCTAAGCGGCAGTAATACCTTCAAGGTTTACATTAACATGAGATTCAAGGTCATTATACGAAGCACTTTGAAGATTTATAATTTTATTAGATAAATTATCATATAAGGTATTATAATATCCAAGTTGTTTTAAATATCCCTACCCTTCATTAGTTTTTGTTCCGTATAAATCTGCTTCAACTGCGTTCTAGCTTAACATGCCTTTAGCAATATAATAGGATAAATCTATAATAAAAGAATCTTTAGAAGGATTATCCTCTGCCATTTTTATAGAACATAAGCCTGTTTTAGAATATTCAGAATCCACATCAAGGACATATAACTTTGAAACTATTTTATCACTAATTATTGAACGAGAAATGTTAGAAAGATTTTTTTCATATCTAAAACCAAGCGGTCTATCAATGCCTTTTTCAGTAATATAGTATAAATTTTTCTACATTATACCATCATTATCGCAATTAATATGACCAGCTTCATCATGCTCTATATTAAAGACTGGATAACACTTAAAAGTTTTACTAACCTCCTAAATTAAATTAAAACGATTAGATTTTTCTCCTTTTAAAGTCCTAATGCGACGAGGATGTTTTTCGCTAGTAAATAAATAAGGACAGTAACCAAATTTTTGATAATAGCAGAAAGTATTATCATTACAATAACTACAATCTGGCGTTTCAATTGATGTATTAGAAATATAATGTGGGCATTTGGATAAATCTATATAATTTGTAATTATTTCATAATCATCATCCGTGTATTTATTACAATCAAGTATAAAGCTTGTATTTGTATTAGGATTTTCAATGTAACTTTTTACTCCAAACGTATCTTCGACTTTTTTACCATCTTTGGTTTTAAGCTATTGAACAAAATATTTATTATAAGAATAGCTATCTCCTGGCATAATGTCATTATCAAAAATAATTCTTTGTTTAATCTGTGCCGGCGTCCAAGGATTACTACACGTATAATTTCCTTTATCTTCCCAAGACTTACTTTCATTTTCAGAGGACTATTCATTACCTAATAATTCTCTTCCACTGTATTTATAATATGCATTAGAAAACTAATCGGCACCCTTTGTATATGCTTCAAATAAATATAAACCTTTTAATAAGAATGGAACGTTACTTTTTAATACTATATAAGGATTTTCAATTGTAATATTAGATTTAAAAAGTATATAAGTTTCTAAAGTAAGAAGTTCAGTAGTCTCTTTCTATGTATTAACATTATAAACTCCATGAACTTGAAACTCTCGATTAGTTTCAATATCTGTCCAAAAATTATCATTATTGCGAATCTAATATAAATTAAAACTATCTCTTCCAGAAATATTAGATAAAAACTAATTTTCTTCAAACTTTAAAGTTTCTCCATGAAGAATATAATTATTCTAATAATCTAAGCCGCCTTCTCCAATTTCTATATAAGAAGTGCTTTTGCCTTTAACAACCATATCTAGACCTAAACAATAAATTTTTCCTTTTTCTATGATTTGTTCTTGTCCAACAATTCCAAAATTAACAATAGAATTTAGACCATTTATTAAGGATTCATTTAAAGAAATTGTTGAACTCTTCTTTTCTTCTCCAACAACAATGTCTATGGTAGATGAAAAAGTATCAATATCTATTTTTGTAATGTGTCCCTAATCAATTAATAAATTATTACTATCTTCGGTTAATGAATCGAATACCTATCTTAAAAGTATATGAGAAGAAGAAGTATTTGCCATAATATAATTTTTTGCGTCAGCTTCTTTATCGAAGATGTCTGTAGATTTAAATACTTGTGGAACAAAAAAACCTTTAACAGATGAAGTCCCATCACCATTGCTATATTTTATATAATATAAATAACTTCCTATCTACATATTCTAAGAATATATAAGAAATCCACTAGTATTTCTTGACCATCTATTTATATATCCCTATTTAAACAAATCTAATGCATAAGTATCATTAATTCGAGCTACTGATATGGTCATTGTAATTTTTGCTGTAGCTTCATTTGCATATAGATAACTACCAAGCTATTTATCAATTTTTACTTCATTCCCTTGATAGGTAATCTCTGTATTTTTTTTCCAATATCGAATTTCAGGCTGCGCCGGCGCAACATCACCATTATAGTTTACAACCATTGAGTCCCAACCATCAGTTGACTAAATGTTAGTTCCATTCTAAACAAAATTCCTTGCTAATTCAGGTGTTATCTATCTTGTGGACTACCTTGAGCAAATTCTATATTTTTTTAATTCTTCTACATTAGGTTCACTCCAATTAGAGCTACCAATTAATAAATCCTTTATTTTAATAGAAGAAGTAATATCTTTTGTTGGGTCTTCCTTATAAACAGTTACAAAAGAATCTATTTCTTTAGAAATATTAATCTCTGTTCTATCTGCAATTGAAATCTTTTTTCCTTTTATAGTACCAAAGTCATTGAGTTCACCTAAATAGCCATTATAAAAAGCTATTTTGTTGCCTAATGAACGGACGTATCCATTAGAAGTAGCATTAGTTAAATATTTAAAAGTATAATTTATCTATACTTTACCTTCAGTAGATTCAAATTTAGTTTCAACATATCTAGTATCTTCAAAAATATACCAATAATTAGTTGATAAATTACTATTCCACTATTCTAAAGTCATAAAATAATGATAATCTTTATTTAATATCAAGCCTGCTTCGTCAATTTCTAATTTATCCCTGTCTCCAAATGCAAGAAATTGAATATAAGTATTAGGATTGACATTATTTGGTGCTAAGGCATAAGAATTAAAATTGGGGTGTGACACTGGTGTTTCTGTCGCGGCCCTATCTGGAATAGGAAAATCTTCTGTATTAGGTATTCCATTAAATATATCATTATTACCATTATGAATGTTTACATAACAAAAACTTAAACAAGAATATGGAATATAAATATAATCATACTGTCCTTGTAAATTAACTAATGTTTTCTTTAAAGGATTATTTTCACCTTGCTAATCCCAATACTGTTCTTTTACTCTAGCTAAATCATCACCCATTTCCATTTTCCTAGTTTCTTTAGTATTATAATTTATAATATCATTAGATGATGCGCCGGCGCAAGTAAAATCTAGTTTATAGCATTTAAGCTAATTAAACTATGAAGTTGGAATTTTAAATAATTTATCTTCTGTATATTCAGTAAAATCTCCCCAGTTATATTGAGGAGCATATGTCCAAATTGAATCTTCTAATATCTCTTTCGAAAAAGTTCCAATTTCTTCAACATTATTATAAAGTTCTTCATCAAACGTTATCCCATAACCATTTCTAGCTAATTCATCAATAAATGAATCAGTGCAAGTATAGGTTTTCATAAAACTTTTAAAGTTTTTATTCTCTTTAACTGTTTTTACATAAAACTCATACCATTTATCTTTATAATAAAGTTTAAGTTTTCTTTCAGCAAATACTTCTTTTGCAAAATCATTCTAAATATAATCTCCTATTTTAGAATCAAAGAATTTATCTGGCATTTGAAAGCTTAATTCATTAGTGCCATTAATCTTTCTAACTAATTTAATGGAAGTTGCTTTTCCTTCATAATTCATATCATGAGCGCCAATTATTAAAATCTTCCATTCTCTTTTCTACCCCTCTCCAATAAGCTCCTCTCCCCATATGCTTAGTTCATAAGGATGCTTTTGAATAGCCATTTATCTCACCTCTTTAATAATATTCAGGTGTATATTCAACCTTTATCTCATTTAATATATCAACATAACTCCAGTAAATAGGAGGAAAATTTTGCCAGATATAGTTATTGGCATTCCACCACCAATCTTCTACATCAGATGTTGGATACCCATTGTTATTAAGATGTGCAAGTCTCCAGTAGTCATTTAACAGCTTTAAAAAATTAAATTCAGTTTTAATTATTTTTGTTTTCCAAACTCCTTTATAAATGCTATTAGGATTAGCTAAATACGCTTCATATCCAGGTATTCCTTCATACCAACGACGGAACTAAATAAAATCTTCAATTATATAATCTTGTTCACCACGCGCCGGCGCATTATCTGCATATAAATAATTTGTTAAAATATTTTTTATTGAATTTTTGTCATTATAATTATATTCTAAATCATTTCTCTTAAAAGGATGTGTGTTATCATCAAATTCATCTAAATCTCTTAATAAATTATTAGCAGGAGAATTTTCAGCAATATATTTAATTGCTGCAAGTTGCTCACATCTATTATAAATCTTTTTCTCATCTTCTGACATATCTCCCCATTTAAAGGGTCTAGCATCCCTCCAACGCTTTCCTGGAAATATTTCTTCATTAATAACTGGAGTGACTTCAATTAATGACCAACCAGGAGGAAGCATAAACCAATGTCCAGCTAATATATGGTCATTATAAGTATTACGAATTACTTGAAAATTATACTTTGAACTCGTATCTTCAATATCATTATATAACAAACGCTTAGAAAAGTCAAGTATTAGATTTGAAGGGAAGTCATTTGATGATTCTATTTCTATATAATCTTCTGTTATAAAATTAAGCTATTCAAAAGCATTAAACAAAAATTCACCATAATTATGATACTCATTTACATAAATACCTTCAAGCGGTTCATGAATATAATCATATAAATAATCATCAATTGAATAACTATCTTCATTAAAGATTTTATTACTTCCTAATCTTTCTAACTCTCCATCAACTCTTACAAAAGTTTCTTTCAATACATGATATAATGCTTCCCAATATAATTCATTTTTTTCCTCGTCATTAATGCAAGCATCGTAATTCTCCTAATAAGTATTTAAATAATCCTTTAAATCTCCATTATAATAATCCTTTATAGTCTCAGAAATCCTACTATTTGTTTGTGCTACTGATTGATAAGTCTAATAAACAAAAATTTTTAAATAATAAGTCAAGTGATCTCGTGGTACGGGTTCAGCTATATACAAATGATTAGGATGTGAATTTTGAAGATGATGAATGGTAGGAATAACATTTATTCCAGCTTCTGGTTCTGCTTCCTAAATATTAACATAACGAGTTCCATATTTAAAAGTTTCTTCCTCCATTGGATCGTATGTTTTTAATTTAGTCCAATCTACTGCTTGTTCAACAGTTAATCTCTAAACATTATATCTACTAATTCTAAATCTATAAGGATTATCATCAATTTCTCTTAACTAATTTTTTAAATTATTAAGATAAAGAGTAAAGTCAACAGGAACATCTCCGGGATTATAAACTAAAACACGAGTTCCAATTAAAGCATTTTGTTTATTCAATCCAGTTTCCATATTATAATAATTAGTTTTACAATACTGTGGCATATAAATTAATTCTTGGTCATAATCCAATGTTGGTGTTGTAAGTAACTATGCGCCGGCCTACCATTGTGGAATATTATCCCAATAACATCTAACATCGGATAAAAGTTTTTTCTGTCCATCCTCATTATAATAAAGCTCTCCCCATTGAACCTATTCAATTGATGGATAACCGCCATCCCACTTGCTATCCATATTATGGTCTATATTATAATGAGATTTTATTTCACCAGTAAGGAGTCGCGGCGGAGAGTTGTCTTTATAAGGATTGGTATAAACTGATTTTGGGTTCAATATGGTTTCTGGAATTGTGCATTTATAATAATCAGCCGCAGTTACTATATATTTATTAAAGCAATAAGCTAAAGGATGGTAACAAATAAAATTAATTGTTCCTTCACCTTTATAAATTCTTTCTCTAGTATAAGGATCTTTAAAGCAAATAAATTTAAAATCAGGAGCAGATTTACATTTTGCTTTATAAACTTTATATGGCTATTCATCAAAAACTAAATCCTAAAGTTTATCTGTCGAAAAAATTTGAGCAAGGTGACGAAAATCCATTTCGCTAATATCAGTAAAAGCAATATTAACTTTTATATCACGCTCCTTAAAGGTTTGCCCAAAATAATATGAGCCATTATCACCTGGTATATCAACCTTATAATCAGTTGGAGTAGGTAATAAATTTTTCTAATAACGATTACTAGAACTTACTAATGTTAGCTTTAAGTCAGAGCTATGATATGGTCCAAATCTAAAGCCAATAAAATCTTGTGGTCTTCCCATTTAAAACTCACCTCTTATTAAAAGGTAAGGAATAGGTCTTATGACCTATTCCTCTTTTAATTACTAATAAAGTATAACGTTTCTTCCAGTTTGATTTGCTGCATCTATAATGTCCTGTTTTACACGTTCAACAGCCTAGTCAACATCATAATCTGATGCAACATTTTCTATATTAATGTGAACTTCTATATGAGTATCTCCAATTGAAGGATTTAATTGCTGAGAATTTGAAGAACCAATAGAAGTATAAAGGGAACGAAGTACATCTGTAAAATTAGAAATTATTTGAGTATCTTTAGCAGAAAGGAATGCTTCAGGCTGTGCCGGTGTACCATCAACCCACGCAGGTCCGGTATAATCAACAAGGCCTCCAGTTGCAAACTACTATAAATTTCCAGAGGGGTCTATATAAGATCCATGATCTCCCATTTTTTCTCTTAATTTTGCAAAAGTATCTGCATACCAAGTTACTCCATCTATATTTGAAACATAAACTCCTACATCTTTTGCAAGCTATTTTTGCTAATCTCCATCTAAAACCATTCCAGTAAAATAACCTTGTGTTTTATTCTAATATACACTTGTATCCCATACTAATCTCTTATCTTCTAAATTTATATCTTCTGATGAATCATTACTTATGTCTACTTTAGCCTTATTAGCTTCTTCCTAAACTTTAGCTAATTTTTCTGCTGCTTCTGCGGCACTTTTATTAGCTTCTTCTAGTTTTTTAACAGCATCTGCAACGGCTTCGATAGCCTAAGTAATTTTATCTTTTGCATCCTCTACATCTTTTATTGCATTATCTATGTCTTCTCTTGCTTTATCTATTGCTTCATCAACTTTTTCCATTACTTCATTTAAAGACCTGGCAGATTCTAATGTTAAATGTTGAGCAACATTAGTAATAGTAGTATCAATTTCATTTTCTTGAATATCGAGCATATTAATAAAGTCTTCCATTGAAGTATTCATATAAATTTCTCTATTATTATACATTTCTTCTAATTCTTCAGTATATTGCTCAAGCTATTCATTAGTCATATTCTATACTTCTTGGCTATGTTCATAGAACCAACTAATTAAATCATCAGCAGTTTGCCAGCTATTAATTACGGCATTTGCTTCATTAATATATGTCGCATTATCAAGAACTGCCTATTGATATTTCAATTCAGCATCTCTAGTTTTTTTCTAATCAGAATATAAATCTTTTAATCCTTTTATAATATTATCTATACCTTTATCTAATAAACTCTATCTTGATTTTTCAATATCTTCTTGTTGCTTTAAAATTTCTTTCTAATTAGCTCCAGATGTATCTCTCTATAATAAACTTAATTTCTTTTCTTTCTATGCTAAATCTTCCCATTCATTAGCCTAATCTCTTAAATCTCTTTGTTTTTGAATAGCTTCTTCAAGAGCAGAAGTATATTCGTTATCAGCCTCTTCTAATGCAGCATATTTATCCTATTGAACCTATAATTCTTTCTAAGCTTCTTCCTTCATGGTAGAAATAACTTTTTCTTGAAGATTTATATATTTATCTCTATAAGTTTTTCTAAAATCTAAGAAATCCTATTCTACCTATTTAATCTATTTCTCAATATCACTAATTTTTTTAGCAGAGTCATTATACATCTAAATCTAATTTTCAATTTCATTTTTAATATCATCATTCATTGAAGCACGATTTAATGCTGCAACATCGGCAAGTAAACGTCCATTCTGCATTGTATAATAACTTGAATACTATCCTATATTACTTAATATTTCACTTAAATTATTTTCATAAATTCGTTTTTGAGCTTCAAGATTAACCTTTTTAGCTCTCATGTTTTGTCCATAACTATTTACTAATTCAGAAATATTATCATTAGGGCCTATATGTTCTAAATTAGTTTTTATAGAATCAATTTCTGAATCAATAGTATCTAATAGCTATTCATAATTATACATTCCATCTAAGGCTGATTTACGTTTATTTCCCGTTCCATATAATGCTTCATTTAATGCTTCTTGTGCTTCAGTTACTTTCTTTTCCTTCTCTGCTAAATCCTCATAAGCTTCAGATAAACTTTTATTTGCACTCTCTACACTCTTTGTAGCTGATTCAACCTCTTTTAAAGATTCTTCATATTCTTTGGATACGCTTTCTAATTCTTCGTCTAATTCTTTATGAGTTTCTTTTAAATCATTTAAAACCTAAGTTAAATAATTGGCCTCTACCCCTTCTTTTTGTAATTCAATAATAAATTTTTCAAGGTCTTTTTCATATTTAATCCAGTTAAAACTACCACTAGAATCTATATAATTATCAATAGATAATCCTAAATTATAACGTTCATTAATCTTTTCTAAATCATTTGCTAATGTAGAATAAGTGCTTGAAGTAACTTTTCCATTTTTAATCATTTCTGAAGCAGCACTTTGATAATTTGAAACAAAAGAACCAGCTGATTTTACAAAATCTTCCTAAGCTTCTTGAGCTTCTTTTATAGCATTGGCGGCCTCTTCTGCTGCATCAGCATATTTTTCCCACTCCTTCTCTGCTTGATCTGTTTTAAATATGCCCATTTGTACCTATATTAACTAAAGAGTATTTAATAAATTCTATTCCTCTGTTGTTAGCTCTCCATTTAAAAGTTCACTATTTCTTAATTCCTATATACTAGCATTTATAAATCCTTCTAGTGCTGCAGTATTTGCTCCCCAACCGTTAGCTGTTTGATATAAGATTTTAGATAAATCTAATTGAGCTAATCCTTGATTTTCTAATAATGGATTCAATTGCGCTACGGCACTATATAGACCACTTATTGAACTTGCACTTAATTTTCCTTCTTCACGCATGTCACTATATAGTGATTCATAAGAAGATTCTAAAGACTGCAATGATGAGCTAAGACTTTCATATATCTTTATCTTTTCTTCAAGTTTAGCATTAGGTACAATGTTTGATGCTCCACTAACAGTATCTCCAAGTCCGTTATCCCACATATCTAATTGTTCTTTTTCCTGTTCTGTCAAATCCTCTTTATCTTTTTTCTTTAATTCATTTATGTATTCAAATAAATCTCCAGCGACTCCAAAGGCGGCGGCAATGTCATCCTCTAACTCTTTTCTTTGTTCCTCTGTCATAGTTCCGTCTTCAGATACGTAATCTCTATAATTTAAATCAAGTCCTAGTCCACCCTTCTCTACTGTTTTATTAGCTGTAGTTATAAATTTTGATAATTTCTTTTGCTAATCTGTATCAAGAGTAATTTCTTCACCACTTGCGGCCAAAATATCAGATATCTGGTCAATATTAGAAGTAAGATTAGATTGCTTCTAATTAAAATCTTCTAAAATGGTATTAAAATCTCCTAATGAAAAATCTTTTATTTGTACACCAAAAACTTTTGCATATGTTTTTAAACTAGCTTTGGCTTCTTCTACAGATGGAGCTAATTCTTTACTATACATTTCCTATGCATAGTCACCTAAATTATATAAACTTAAATTAGACCAATCTAAACCAGAGAGGTACTCAGTCATATTTAGCTAATCTTCAGTTATATTTTCTCCTTTAGGAAAATTCTTTTTATCATTAAAATATTTAATCCAGGCATCAAAAAAGGCTTTTCCATCTTCGCCCATTTCTTCGGCTTGGTTAGCTATATTATTTAATACAAGCTATGGAATTTGTCCTTCTTCAGTTAAAGTAAATAATCTAGATTCTTTCTATCCAGAGGCTTTAGCTTCTTCTTTTTCATTTGGATTGCCATATCCGCTCCAATAACCATACTTTCTACCTATTTCTTTTCTTTGATTACTTTCTTTAGTTTCGAGACTTTCAGTGATAGAATTTAAAACAGCCTATAACTCGGGGAAATCTTTAAATGATTCTATTAATTCTTTTCTTTTATTACTTGTGTAATTTTCTATATTAATAAAATAGTCCTGTAATGTTTCATATTGTTTATCAGTTAGCTTATCAATGTCAGATGGAACTTTATCTAATAATTTCTAAAAAGCGCTATTAGTTTTGCCAAACTAATCACGAATAAATACCTCTGGATCAAAATCTTTTCCTTTTGCTTTTAGTTCTTCTTCATATTTCTAAATAGCACTTTCATCAGTTTCAGCCCATTGAAGTAGAATATTTTGTAACAGACTTTTTCTATTTTCATTTTTTAATGGCGTATCATTTAGCTATTTATCTAAAGCATTTTGAGTATATTTTCTTAAGTCTTCATCAAGATTCTTTAAATTAGTTTGTAACTCAGCTTCATATTCGTCTAATTCCTCTAAATCTATTCCTTTTTCTTCTGCAATTTTATTGTACTATGCCTAATAACGACGTTCATAATCTTCTGCTCCATACCAAGAAAATAGGTCTCGTCCCATTTGTGATGAAAAGATTTGTGAAGGAGTATAGCCGCCAGTATATTCTTCTCTAAACAATAAATTTGCAATTTGGTGCAGTTCTTCTTTAGTAAAAGAAGCAGTTTTGTTTGTTATATATTCTGGTTTAATTTTTTTTATTTCTTCTTGTATTTTTGAAGTAGTAGGACTTTCATATCGCATTAACTCATCAATAAGTATACCAAAGGTATATAAGTCTTTATCTGTTATTTCGTTTGCATATTTATAAGTAGCGAATCCTTCAGTCCTTAATAATTCTAAATATTTATTTGTAGCTTCAGAAAAGTTTTCTTGTGTAATTTCAACTTCAGGAAAAGAACCTTTAATTCCATTTAATTGATATTCAGCAGCGGATAATCCTTTTCGATGTACGGTTTTTTTTGTTTCCTAATCAATTTCATCTCTTATATCCTAAGCAAAATAACCTAATTTTATTGCTTCTGTATCTCCTTTAATTGATTCTTTTATTTCAGTCTATTCTAGAAGTAGCTATCTTTCTTTTAACTATTTTATTTGTTCTTTATAACTATCTGTAACTTTTATTACTGCATTATTTTCTTTATCATAATAAGAAATAAGTCCAGGCATAATCTCTGCCATCGTCTAAGTAGCTTCATTTAATTTACTTTGCTCTTCTTCAGTTAAATTAATTTTACCACTTAATTCCCTTAAAACTTTATCTGCATCAAAAGCAGATTTATATGTGCTATTAAAATCATTAACAGCGTCAGATGCTTCCTATATTACTTCTGTTTGATTTTCAATAACTTCTTTTTGCTTTTCAAATGCTTCTGTTGCTAAATCTATAGAATCTTTAATTTCTTTTTCCATCAATCCCAAGGGATCAAGTAAAGTCTATAACCAAGATGGAAGATATTCAAAATCTTCCTTCACAGATTTTACTGCATAAGCGATTCCAGCAATTCCTACAGTAAGACCTAAAATTACTAAACCAGCTTCTCCACCCGCGGCCATAAAGCTTGAAAGTCCCTATGTTGCCTATGGTAAAGCTCTAGTTAAGGTAGAAATTGCAGTACTTAATGAAGATATGCCTATTAATTTACTCGTTTCTTCAAAATCAAAGCTTCCTGTTATTAAAGAAGTAGTAGCAGTAGTTACAGCTCCAGATAAAGCGCTCGCATAAACACCACTATTATTAGCACGACTTAACTAGTTCAAATATTGCTGTCTACGCTGCTAAGCCTCTTTTATGCGTCTATTATTTTCATCAATTGCATCACTGTTTTCCCGTAAATCTGTAGAATTCTAATCAATTGCTTGACTCATTTCATTAAAAGTCTCATAAGATATTTTTCCCTACTAAACTAATAACTATAACTAGCCATAATATTCATTAGTAGAAATATCTAAAAGATTATACTTTGTATTTGTTTTATCTAAAGTATAACCCACTTTATTTAACTATTCTTCCAAAGAAGGTAATGAACTATTTGTACCTAGTTTGCCTATATTACTTATTAATTCATTATTTTTATTTTTAAGTATTTCTTCTTCCTAAGCTAATTTTCTAACTTCGTTGGTAACCTATTCAAGGTTACTTTGTATTTCAATTCTTGATACTCCCTTAAAAGCAATATTATCAATTACCTATTGAATTCCGTTAGCACTGTTTCTAAATGCATTAACAATATTCTATATTAATGTTTTTCCAACAGTTAATCCCCAAATTGCAATAGCTCCTATGTCAATTAAATCAATCTTAGTAAATCTTCCTATAAAATTATTCAATAAATCAAGTGCTTTTTTATAAGTTTTCTCATCAACTAAATTAATTCTAAACTATTCCCATGTATTTTTTAATTTATTAACTTTATTTTCAACAGTATCTGCATATTTTGCAAACTATTCACTCGATCTTCCCGCGGAATTCTATGCAACTTCAATCAGTTCAGTAGTTCGTTCATAGTTTTCCATTAATGCAATAAAACGTGATTGTTCGAAGTCATCCCTGTTCGTACAGAAGTTAATTAAATATGAAAATGTAAATAATTAATTTTCAATGTATTTATATCTCAATCCATTATAACATCTACCATTCCTTCTTATTGTATTTCTCATAGAACTAGGTTTAATTCCAATAGCTTTTGCAGCCTCTGACGCATTGTTAAACTCACGTAATATATTACCTTTTTCATCCATTTCAATAACTTTTCTAAAATCCCAAGCGTTTGTTTCGGATGCTGCCTTTTGCATATTTTCTTTTTGAGTAACTAATTCAAGGTTTATTAATCTATTATCCATTTTATTGCCATTAATATGATTAATTACCAGATCTTTTGGTTTTTCTTGCTGATTAAAGGTTTCCCAAACTAAAATGTGCCCCAATACATTTACATTATTTAATGCATAAATGACATATCCACAGTCAGCAATTGTTCCTTGAATTATTTCTTTTCTTTTTCCTTTAACTCTTCCTAAATTAGATACCATATATTTAGTTTTATCATTAAATAACCATTTTTCATTCTTTAATTCTTCTTCTGAAAAAATAGGTCTTGTATTTATGGGTCTATAAAGAACTTCTTTTTTATGTATATTATTAGAATTTTCCTTATAACTAACCCATCTCAAATTATCTATCTTATAATTTAATCTATTTCCATCTATATGATCTACGATTGGAAGGTTATCAGGATTAGGTATCCATGTTTCAGCAACTAATCTGTGAATAGCTTTATTTTTTTGCTTTCCATTCCAACGTAAATTAACTGTTGGATAAGTTGCTAATATAGAACCTTTTAAAATGTTCCCAGTTTTAAGATTTCTTATTCTACCTTCTTTATTTATTACATAAGGTGTTTCTTCATTGTCAATATAAATACGTTTTTCATTTTCTTCTATTACAAACTTTTCTGACTTTTCGACTATATTTTCACTTTTTTCATAAATGGGTTTTATTGTACCATTTTCTCTCCTTTTATCCCAAACGTTATTACTATTTTCTGAACCTGTAATCCATTTTATATTTTCTAATCTATTATTTTCTTTATTGCCATCAATATTAGTAGCATAAAGGTAAATATTAGTATCTGGATTGGGTAAAAATGCTTCTGCCACTAAACGAGCAACCATTTTACCTCTATTTTGTCCATGAAAAGATAATTGAACCACACCATTCTTTCCTATTTTTAACTTTCTATTTGTTTTCTTGTTAATTACCTCTCCTTCATCTGTTATAATATAATTAGTAATTTCCCCATCTAAAATAATATCTTTCTGCATATTCTATCCTCCATAATAAGTATAATTGCTATATCTTTTATAGCACCCTCATTATAGCACAGAATAAATAAAAAGTCAATTATTTAAAAGTGTCCTCTCTTTCGGATTACTCCTACTCTACTTAGCTTCGTGAAGTATTTCAACTTCCTTATTTAAATGCTTTCGATAGTCTGTGAACCTTACTCTTTCATTACCAGAGTCTTGGATGCGGATTGTTCATCTTTAATGATTTTACCATACCTTAGTCATTACCCTCGCCGCGCAAATATTTCTATTTGCGTTTGGTTATTAAAGATTTTTGAATGTTCCCGCAGTTAAGAGGATTTTTGTTTTAGCATATTTATACCGCGGCTGCAAGGGAGTGGGCAATACACGTTGTTCGCCTACTTCCTGCCGCTATAGTGGCCAAATATCGCTGAGTGTTTCTATCCAACTAATCCCAGACAGAACTTAATTCAAGAAATACATCATCTAAGTCTCGAATCTAACCAAGACTATCTTTTAAAGAGATACCTACAGATTTTAACGCAGTATCAACTTTATTAATATCAAAATCTTCTAAATCTATATCTGTATCAGATACGTCTTTTTTTACTTCCGTAAAACGTGCAACAACGGACTTCATCGCAGTACCTAAGTTTTCCAGTAATGTTCGAATGGGTCGTTAATCCATCCCGTCATAAAATGACTGCTATAGGTTTTCCCTATATGCTCAGACTATATCTTCTTCTCAATGAGAAGTGCATCACTTCGACCCCACTTGGTGGTCTAACGGAGCTAATCCCGATAGTCGTTGAACCTTCTTCTTAAAATCAAACTAAGAAGCTTGGCTGCGTGGTTAAACAATCCTTTACTTTTTTACTATACCTTGGTCATTAACCTCGCCGCGGCATCATTACTGATACCGTTTAGTAGTAAAGGCTCTAAGTCTTTTCCCGTCAATTCAATGCAATTCACATAATAATCACTTATCGTGCGCCCTCGTATTTAATTATAAAGAAGGAGCTTCCTGCGTGGCCTCAATCATAACCGTAAGCATTGCAGATAATTTTTCAAAATCCATACCTGCGCTGGCAGCAATCGAAGATGTTTTACTCATCGCATATGCTATTTCTTGAACATTTGCCGCGGCGTTAGCAGCTAATTCTGAATAAACATCAGTTACATGAGTACCTTCAGACATTTCCATATGAAAGCTTCGTAAAGCAGCGGTCATTAACTTCGTTGATTCATTAAAGTCAATATTAGCAAGCGTTGCTAATTTCATAGTATCTTTAGTAAGACTAAGTACTTCATTTGTCTATAAACCCTATTGATAATACAGAGCTGAACTTTTTATAACACTTTCAGTTGTCTGTCCTAAATCATTAGCTATTTCAGCATAATCTCCATACTAAGCCCACATATCAGAAATACTATAATCTGTAACCATAGCAATTTCGCCAAAGGCTTTATCTATTTTTTGAATATCACTAAATGTCTAACGAATTGCTCTTACACTAGTATACCAGACATTCATAAAAGAGAATAGATATTTTAAGCGATTACCTATCTAATCAAAAGTAGAGTCTAAATTCTACTAATCTTTTATAACTGCTTTTGTTGCATTAGAATTTTCCTCTAATGTTGTTGTTAATCTATTATGTAAATTTATATTTTGCTATAATCCAGTAAGAGGAGTATTCTATAAAGACTACAACTATTTTTCTTTAGTTTCAGCATCTATAACTTTATTAATAGATGATAATACATTCTAAAGATGTCCAATTATATCTCCCTATCCACTTCCATAGGCTTGATTTAAAGCTCCTAAAGCAGTTTTAGCCTACTCAATTGCAGCTTGCTTTTCTTTTAAAGCGCCATTACTTTCTTTTTCTCTTGAACTTATATTATTTAACTGCTATTGATAAGCTCTATATGCATCTGTCAATAATTTTGTTTTTCCTTCAACATTAACAAGTTCTATTCCACTATTTTTCAATGAATTTACAAATTTATCCATATCTGGTAATGTTTTTTTACTAAACATAGTATTTAATGTATTAGTAATTTTTTGCATTTGCTCATCTGTAATTGCTGAGCCATCACTCTATTTATAATTATTTCTATTTAAAAAATTATTTTTAAAATTTTTATTTTTCCCATTTATTTGTTCAGAAAAACTAAAGTTTGTTATGTCTTTTAACGCTTCTCGTTGATTTTGATAAGTCTATAATAAATTTTTTTGTTTTTGAAGCGCAATCTCATCATTCTTTATTTTCTATTCCTATTTTTTTATCTCATCTTGAATAATTTTTGAAATATCATATTCTAATGTTTTTTGTTCTTTAGCGTTCTAAATATTACTTTTTATTGCTCTAGTAATATCTGCTTTAGCTTCATTGTTCTTTAACACATCTTTTAAATAACTTGAATAAGCCTTTTCTAATTCATCAGTGTTTGTTCTCAAACGTTTTGTATGATTCTATGCCTACTTTAAACTATCTGCTAAACTTTTTGCATCTGTACGTCTAAACTGTTCATTCAACTATTCAATTGACCTATTCATCTATGAGGTTAATTTATCAAATTCTGCAAATTCTTTAGGAGTTTTAAATCCTTTACCTATCATTTTCTAAATAGCCTTATCTAAAGTTTGAATTTTCTAAATTTCTCCTTCTAAATTTAAAATATCACTTTCTTTTGTACCTCTTCCTCGTAATTCTTGCTACATTCTTTTAAAATTTGCAACAATTTGAGAAATATCTAAAGTACCTTTATATTCTATAATTCTTGATAATTTCTCGTTTTTATTCATTTAATCACCCCTTTATTAAGAAAATAAAGATAGAGATACTAAATTAACCTTTAATCCTTTTGGCTAAAGTAATAAGTCTGTCTTTGTAGATTTTTTTATATTTGTCAATCGGAATTGTTCCTCGCTCCAATTCTCTCTCGCAGTTCCTAAATCACTATACATAAAAGGTTCACTACTATAATTTACTACTGATACTTTCATAAAAATGTTCTATAACTATTCTTTATTTTTTATCTCATCTAGCTCATTTAAAATACATAGATATATATATGATAATGGATAAATTACTCCATTTAAGTTAAAAAATAAATTTTTCCTACTTCCTCTAGTGTGATCAAAAACTCTAATAAACTCTGGAAAATGATACATAGATATCTAAGTTCCAATTTTCTATATAGCTTCCTTGGCAAAATATCCTGAATTTTCAACAGCAAACTATATAATCTATCTATCTTCACTAGTTAAGTATTTGTTTAATGCTTGGTTTGCAATACTATAATTTGTTTCATCCCCATAAAGAGTTAGAGTAGTATCACTAAACATATAATTCTTTACATTAACGCCAATTGTATCCCCTGTAGATGTTTTTATTCTTAAGTCATTAACACTCTACCCTTTAGATTCTCCAAAAACTGAAAAAGCGCTACCAGTAAGACGTGCTCTGGCTTGAAAAGCAGTACTAAGAGTAAAAACCCCTGCTAATTCTCCAAAAAGACCAGTTAAAAAAGTATTGGAATTGGCTACATTAAAAGATTTCCAGTAGCCTTTTGTTTGATAGCTTTTTCTAAAGAAATAAAAAACTTCTCCACTATTAATAAAATTTATTGCTTTGTCTAAAAAAGTATGAAAATCTAATTTTTTATTATTATTACTATTTACTAGATCACTTATTTTAATCTTTCCAAGACTTTTTCTTAAATTTAATTCACTATAGTTATATTTATTTCTAAAATTTAACGCAATATTTCTAAAATTTATAAAAAAATCTTGTACAAATTCTTCATCTTTCAAATCTTTACCTTTAGCTTGATAAAATGCAGATGTATTATGTTCTGCAGAAACACTAAAAAATACATCATTCTCGTCTCCAAGTTGAATTGAATAGTCAAAATTATCAATTCTGTACGAAGAATTTTTTTCAGCTTCCTCTTGTGCATTTTTTAAGGCAGTTTGAATTTTATCTCTTATGGTTTTACTAACAGAAGATGCTAACTATCCTTTACCTTTAAAAGCACTTCTAGCAATTCCTTTTCCGTCTTTTCTCATCTAGAAATAATTACTCATAGCAGAGTCCATAGCATCCAAAAGCATTTGCTTTATATAATCTTTTTCTTCTGTTCCTCCTATGATATTTTCTTCAATAAAGCTATTATAGTTGTCATATAAAACTAATAACGCTTCTCTACTAATTTTATTATCTATCTTGTCTAAAGCCTTCTAAAACTTATTGATATCTTTTTCTAAAGACGACTAAGACCTCCCATATCTTAATGCCGCACGCCGGCTAAAAATTCCAGAATTCATACCTTTAGCTCTCACATCATCATAAAATTCAAAGCTAAGAATCAATAATACAAAAGCATCTTTATCTGTTATAGGAACATCATTTCCTTCTAAACGTCCATAAAAAGTTCTTGTCCAAAAATCTATAGAATCCTAATTAGCAATTCTACTTTTTTGTTTTTCTTTGACAAATTTCTTCGAATTTTCTACAAGACTACTATAGCTTTTTGCCCAAGTTGGTTTATCTTTTATGCTAGAAAATAATTTTGATTCCTAACTAACCGCACCAAAAAGGTTAATTGAAATATGCCTTTTAATGCTTTCTCGTATATCTTTAGTATCTCTTGAACCATAAGTTTTAGTTAACTCTTCTGCATAATTTTTTATAGTGTACTGAACATCTTCATAGAAATTCCTTTTATCTATATTATCAGGCGGATTTGATAAAGCAAAGTATTTCCATCTTGGAACAGAATAACGTAAAGCATTCAAAGCAGGGTTCCAAGCTACTGGCACGGTATAATAATTATTCCAATATTCCTAATCTTTTTTTGGTAACGGTTTTAAAATATTTGCCACCTTTTCACCTCCTAAAAAACAAAACGCCGGCGCATCAAGGCCGACGTTATAAATAATCTCCAGTCAATTCTGTCTCTAAAAAAGTAATTCTTGCTACTCGCTACTCCTCTCTCCTAGTCTCTTCGCTCGGATAGCCAGTAAAATAAAAATCACTTACAGTAGAACTATCATAATCCCTGCCTAATCTAAGGCTTAAATTTGAAGATAATTTAATTTTCGGCAACTCCAATAACACAGTGGATACTTCTCCACTCATTTCATCCTTAAAACTCATTTTTGCGTCCAAGCGCAAAAACCCTTCAAAAAGTCGATTTCCAACTTCTATAACCTTAATCTTATCTTCATACGTAAACGTATAATCAACCATTATGTCTCTATAAGATTTCTTAAAAAAAATCTTATTTCCATATATACTAAATTCCTAAATAGGAAATCCCGTTTCACAATCATAGCAATAAATCCATCTAATCTTACTAGGCGGAAGAGGTTTTAACATTAACTCTTCTCTTCTCCCCATTGGTAGTGCTTCAAAATCTGGATTTGGCTAAGCACCTATAATTCCACTAATAGCATTAGGACAAAACTTTAATTCTATATAACAATATCTTTCATCCTCAATTGTTTTTAAAGTTTCCTAATAATTAACTGATTTTGCCTTCGGACTTTTAATCTTAGAATTACTTAATAAAGCCCAACTTGTAGGAGAAAGAACTCCATGAGTAATTGCAAAATTAATTTCTTTATCAATTTCCCAATCTATTAAAGGATTATTATGATAGCCACCTTTACTCTATCTATTTATCTTACTCTCATTAATCTAAGCAATTTCTGCTGTTTTAAAACTTAAAACTACTTCATTAATATCATATCTTCTGTCGCCAATTACAATGGGTCTATTAGTTCTTAAAGATACATCATAAAGCTCTTTAACTCCGCCAAAATTTTCCACGGCGACACCTCCTTAAAAATTATTCTAATAATTAAGTAGCAACATATTATATTATCTCTAAAAATAAAAGACGGCACATAATGCGCCGCCTATCATCTTAATAAATTTCTGGATTGTCATAAGGAACATTTATTCTTGTTATATTTGTAGTTGCAGTATGAGTATATTGAGTTTTCTAGGGAATTATTCTCATTCCACCATGAATACTATCTTCATCAACATCATACTATTTTAATTCTATCATTATATCATTTGGTGGAGCAAGCACATCTACTGACATTGAAAAAGTAGTTGGGTCTCCTTCTGCTTCAAGTGTTATATTTGTATCGCTCGATACCTAAGCTCGATTAATAGTAAATTGATAACGCTAATCTTTACCTGTTTTTTGTTCTCTTATATAAGTCTCTCCAACTATTTTATATACATTTGGAAAAGTATCTGTATTAATCACCAATGTTTTTCCAAGTATTCCATCATCAGTTCCAGATTTACGTTTAACAGTTCTACTCCATTTTAAATAACGAGTTCCAATGCGCAATTTAAAGTCTCCAGTTTCAGAGGGAAAGGATTCATTGTTACCAGGAGTAAAGTTATTTAAATTATTATCCCACCCTTCAATTATTCCATCTTCATTAATATTTAATAAAGGTAACATTGTTTTTGCATCATAATAAATTACATAAGACTCGTCTTGCTCATTTTTATAATATTTTAATAAATTTTTCTTCTATTCAGAAGTATTAATAGTTAATCCACATTTATCTCTAACTATACATTTCTCCATTCTGTCTATAACTTCAACATCATGGATTGCAGTTTCAATAGTCCCAATTTTATCAATAGTATTTAGCATAGAAATTAATTGAACTATAATACAATCAGGAATTGCAATATTAATTCTTTCTTCTGAATGGCTCCAAGGAGTTAATACATCGTCTTTCTATGCCTCATCAAAAATCTAATCAAAATTTCTTTGATAATATGCCTTTCTTAATAAAGTCCTATTTTCTTCTACATATTCTGAATCTTTAACGTAATCCTAAACTACAAATCTACCTTGCGCCGGCGGAGTATCTTCAGTTATAACTAAACTAACACCCTCTTTATCGCAAGCTTGATAAATTACTTCCCATTCCTCATCTGTGAGGGCCGGCGAAGGGTAAGCTTTAATTGAATAGTGAAGCTTTCCATATTTATTGGCTATATTGATTTTAGTAATAGCAGAAGTATATTTAGAAAATTTAGCTTCCAATTGACCTCCCCACATCAAACTCATGGAAGCCGGCGAAAACAAAGCATCTTCAAGATTTAAAGTAATTTCTTTTCCAAAATTCCAAGCAATTAATTTTTTATTTCCATAACCACCATTAGCAGTTACTTTTTCTGCATTTTTTTCAAGAGTAGAAACTTTTAATGTATCAAGGTAGAGAACAGGTGTATAATATTCTTCATCACCAATAGAATTAATACTGTAAAAAATAACATCTGCTACTTCTTTAATTCCATATTGTTGAAATAAATTCATTAGTCTCCACCTCCTAGCGCAATAGTAAAATTGACTCCCTATGCAGATTCAATAATAAAAGTTCCATCAGGATTAACATTTCCATCAATAACTTTATAAAGCTAGTTATTAATAAAGATTGCCGTGCCGCCACCCTATGCTCTTACAAGTAATATATTTCTATATTTCTCTAGCTCAGAATAATCTCCAGTTTCAAGAGCATGTTGATATGTATCATTAATTTCATATGCATCATCTAATGTTTTAGGCAACATTAAATAAGCCTACCCCTCTGTAAAAGGATATAAACAATCAATAGGAACACAATAATAACTATCCTAATAAGGAAGAATAATTTCATACTCTGTGCCACTAGATGCAGATATTCTAATTTCCGGATTTTCGCATGTAATACAACTATTTCCATTATACTCTGCCGCCGAAGGAATGATTTTATTACTACCACTAATCTATCCATTATAAATAGCAGGCTCAACATCATACTAAGTCAGTTTCATCATGACTCCATCTGAACGCTATAATACTTTTAAATTCATGCTAAATGTGGTTGGATCACCATCAGCTTGCAAAGTTAAATTTGTATCAGGAGCTAATTTACATAAGGGGATTTCAAACTAATATCTTTCATCTTTTCCATCCTTACGCCGGCGCGACAAAGTTTCACCAACTAAACGGAAAGTTCCAGGAAAATGTTTAGCGTCAACTATAATTTGATGACCTAAAGTAGTGTTTTCTGGAGCTTCTGAACGAGTCCATTTATAATAAACCTCATGTTGCTTAATTATTCTTAAATTACCATTAACTATTACACCATTTTTCTTCTAAAAACTATCAGCATTTGGCTCATAAGCTTTCATAGTTCTTGGATCTATATAAACAGTTAATTTTGACTATTTATATTGTGGTAAGTCTTTATAATAATTTAATACAGTATTCTAGTCAGTATTTATACAGAAAGTCTATTTAGCAATACATTTTTCCATTCTATCTAAATAATGAACATCTTCTATTCCATCTTCAATAGAATAAATAGAATCCTATACTACAGTATTATAATTAAAATCATCATTAATATAAAAAGTTCCCACTTTTATTTTAGCTGTAATAATAGTATTTCCCATACTATATTTTACTATTTTATAAAAATCAATCTAAGAATTATAATATGAACTATCATTATGGTATTTAATTAAAATTTTTTTATTAAAGCCTTCACTATCTGCTCTAACAAGAACGTCAACATGCTCTGCATAATATATATCCTAATCGCCTTGCTAAGATACCATTTGAACATCACAGTCTAACCATTCATAATCAAATAATACATCATTATCAGTATTAATATAACTAAAAGGAGCTTGCCAAGGCAAACAAGAAGAAGTATCAGTGTTATTAAGAGTAGTTAGAAGATAGCGTCCATTATTTAATGAACCTATTTTCTTTTCAGAAAATTTAAAAGAACCAAAATTGTTAATAATTAAATTAGCCTTCTCTGCCGGCTAACCATTTTTTGGCGGGGTAGGTAAGAATAAATCACAACTATACTTTACAGGTTCTTCATCTTCATTTTCCTTATATCCATATATTATTGCAGTTTTGTCATTTGAGTACCCTAAAAATTCGTCAGTATACTTATAAACAAAACTTGTAGGCTATATAGTAAAAAATTTTCTTTCATTTGTGCAAGGACATATATAAGTTATATAATCATTTTGTTCATATCCCATCGTCTTAGGAGTAGCTTTATATAAAAGCTAAGTTGTCTTTTTTATGACATCCTTTGTAAAAAAGGTTTTATCAATTCCTACAACTCCTTCACTTAAACCAATAATAAAATTAATTTCAGTGCCTTTATTAACTTCATTAATAATATCTTCTTTTGTCATCCCTTGTTCAGTCATTGAAAAAGCATTATCTAAAGCACCTAATTCTTGATAATAATGGGCAATAGCTAAACCTAAATTATCATCAATAACATCGTCATCATTAATCATATCATATATATGATCAACATATTCTAAATATTTCTAATTAATAGCTTCTGTTATATCCGTTTTATTAATATAATTTATCTATCCAGTTGAATCTTTTCTATAATAAATCGGATTCCAAAAGCCTTTAACTCTCGTTTTATTTAATCCAAATTTTCCACCCCACATTAAACTCTATGATGCAGGGGTATATAGCGCATCCTCTAATGAAACTGTAATCTCTTTTCCAAAATTCCAAGTGATTAAATTGGGATTTCCAATTCCTCCACGAGCAGACGTATCTTCTGCCGTCTGCTCTAAGGAAGAAACTTTAAGAGTATCAAAATACATCAAAGGTATATAGACTTCATCGTCATATTTGTCAAGTGCGATGGCATAAAGGGTGCAATCAGCAACTTCTTTTATGCCATACTATTCAAAGATATTCAAACTTGACCGCCTCCTTTATTACTCAATCACCACTTCTGATGATCCATCTACAGCGTAAAATTTTCCATCTTCGCCTTCTACCATTCTAGTTCTAACTTCATAAGCTGTAATTTCCATTAACTCTCCACTTTGAGGCTAAGCTACTTCTAATGCAAGGTTGAAAGTTGTTGGCTCTCCTTCAGCTTCTAATGTAAGTGTATGGTCACTTCTTACCTTACACAGCGGAATTTTGATTTGCATACGCATATCTTCACCAGTGTCACGACTCCTAATCCATGTTTCACCAACCATCATATACATACCTGGCCATTGATCAGCTGTAACTATGATACGTTTACCACTAATTTTCTTTCCACTAGGAGCAAGAGTTAATGATTTAATATAATATGGCTCTCCTTGGTGGAACCAATAATCATCGTCATAGGGAGTCATAGTCCGAGGATTCACATAAGCCCATAACTTACCTTCAACTTTTTCCGCTTCTAGTCCAGTGTTGGCTCTAACAGTAGTCGTTTCTTTATTAACAGCCCAATCTTCAGGACTTTCAATAGTCGCAGCTTTAATTGAAATAATATCATCTTCATATTTCGTAATCAAGAAATAAATCATTTCGTTGATGCTCTAAAATCTTAACCACATATCTATTCCTTTAAACTGACTTATGTCAACCATAGGACAAGGATCGAACCAAATTACGTTTCTTTTTCCTTCTGGTTCTACAGAGTCAAAATTCTCAGAAACACTCAATCCGATATTATTATTTGCTCCAACTGCAACACCCATTAATGGAATATAATTATCATTATTATCTACAACAATTGCAAGATAATCACATTTTTCAATTGCACGAGAGTAATTTGTAGTTTCAATATATTCATAATCGGTATCATTCTTTATCATATCTACAGGATGATTCCATAAATATTTAGTTAGGGATTCTCCAATATCTTCTTCAAGTTCTTTTAAGGTACTGCTTTTAATTTTATTATAAAGTTTACTATCTATATCTACTTTATAACATTGCTCTGTAATATTATATACGTAAAATTTTTCATCATTTTCCTATTCTACAGAAGGCATTATATCTATTGATAAACCTCTCATAGGGAAATAATACTATTCAGTGCTTACAAATTCATCTTGTTCATTATAAGTTCCTGCTTCAATTATATCGCCTTCGTAAACTTTAAACCTATACTGCGCCGGCGCAGCATCCGTAGCATTAAGTTCTTCTCCAGTAGCAACTTTTATAAGCTCTCCCAAAGTAGAATAATTAGGTTTATAATTTTCTTCAGTAATAGCTTCTTTATAAGAGAAATTTAAAGTTTTAATAGTTCCCTATCCTTCCATTGCCGCGTCATAAATAATCTTAGCTAAGGGTGGTACAACAAATTTTCCTCTATTATTTATCTTATAGATAATAGCATCTTTATAGTTTTCATAATCTGGTAATGAATGAACGCTAACTTTCCTATTCCAATCTATTGGATAAGATTTACCTGTAATATCAAAGAATCTATCAGGAACAACTGCAATAGACTTTACAGCTGATTCAATAGCCATCTTCCATTTATAAGTATGGTTTTTAACAGAACCAAAACCTCTAATATCTGTACCATCAACTACAGAAGAAATTTTTAATAGACTGAAATAATCATCTATCATATCCGCTTTTATTTTGGGAAGTAAATTACTAACAGTTCCTTTCTAAGGGTCATATCTTGTTGCTCTAGCTTTTTCCATACGAGATATTTTAGTTACTGAATTGTCAGTTTCGGAATTAAATTCCAATTTCCCATTTTTCCAGCCGGCACTTAGAATTCCATTCCAACATAACCCTAAAGAAGCAGGAGTGCAAAGTGCATCTTCTAAATTAACATTAATTGTCTTTCCATAATCCCAGTTAATCAATCTCGAATTACCAAGGCCTCCTTGTGCCCAAGTATTTTCTGCCGTTTTCTCAGTTGTAGAAACCTTTAAAGTATCTAAATAAAGAGCAGGAACATAATAAAGATTACCACTTCCATCTTCTTTTTTATGAATGCTATAAAGGGTAACATCTGCAACTTCCTTTATTCCATATTGGTCAAATAAAGTCATTCCTCTAACCTCCTATTAGTGAAATTGGGTATTGAAATTAATTTTCAATACCCAATTAACTCACTTATTTTACTCAAAATATTAAATTTTGATATTAATATTCCGTAGCTCCTATAAATACTTCATCATCTGCAATGGCAGTATCTACGCGATAAAGCTCTGCGTCATCAAGAAGATTCAGATTTTCAGTTCCCTTAACCATAGTAGAACCATCATTTTCTTCAGTGTTTTCAATTACATCATATTGAACAAAACGAACCATTACACCATCATCTGGTTTCAGAACAGTCATATTCATATCAAACCAATTATCTTACGTGGGTCGTTAATCCACTCTCTAGGTTTCCCTAGAAGTTGAGACTATATCTTTACACATTTGTGTAATTGCCATTTCGAGTTCACTTGAACTCTACTCCCTCACGGGATAGTCGTTGAACGTTAATCTAAATATTTCCATTTAAACCCATAAGCTGTTTGTCTATCTCCAGCACAAACTGCACGTATATTTCTCGCTGCATTTGGATTTTTTCCAATTGCAAGCGCTGCAGCATTAGCTGAAGGATAAACTTGAATTAAATTACCATTTAAATCATATTGAGCAGTTGTTCGTCCGCTCGTTTGTGCCTTTTTAATAGGCTCAGGATTTGGTTCTCCATCATATCTATAAATAAAATTATTATGCTATGGTCTTATTCGTCTTAATACAGCAGAAATTGACTGATAAGCTGTGTTATTTTCTTCTGCCGCAGCTCTTAAACTTTCATAGCTTTTAATAAACTCACCGTTTAAATTAAACTAATTTATTCTTTCTTTTCTTGTTTTACCTTTTTCAAAAGAAGCTGCACCACCAGGTTTTATATTATATCCATTTGGCTATAAGGTGTTTTCTTTCTCAATGAAATATTTTTCTTTTTCATCCAAATTTTCGATTAAGAACTCTCCAAGGACCTCCCACTTGAAATTTTCAAAACCATATTTTTGAATGGCTCGAAAAAATATTGTACAATTAGAATATCCTATACCTTTGGAAGTTTTTGCATGCTCTTTTAAAGAATAAATTGTCTGTCCTATATAGCTTTTACCGCTAGGACTTGTATATTTATAGATATAACCATAACCATCTTTTGGTTTAGTATCGAAGTTGTTCATTACTGACCACGCTCCTTTTTAAATTAATATTTAGATTCTTCGCTGCTGATTGCCCAATCCAATAAATTTTCAAACTTTCACGCTTAGGATTACTCCTTACGTTGTAGTTTTATTGGCTCTAAGGGGTTTCCAGCAATTAAGCAATTTTAACGAGCGCATTTGATAAAATGCTGTCTACGCTCGGATCTCCATCTGCCTCAAGTGTAATAGTTTGCTCAGTCTAGAACTTAGCCTAAGGTACGATAAACTGGAATCTCTGCTCTTCACCAGTATCCTTTGCCTTAATAAATGTATCTCCAACAATTTTATAAGTGCCAGGGAACTTATCAGCACTAATTTCAATTGTCTTACCAAGAGATTGTCCCTCATAAGCTATAGAACGAGTCCATTTCAGATAAGTTTCACCCTCAGCAATAGGAGTTCCATCAGGATAAGGTTCCATAGTATTTAAGTCAATATAAACTGCTTGTGCAGTCTTATCAGCTTCAGTAGGAGTACCGTTTTGATTTCCAGCAGGAACAATAAAGCTACGAGGAGCAATTACTTTTTCAGTTCTATCAATTGTCTTTGTATCCTTAACTCCCTTGCGGAAATCGTTACCATCATAAGAACCTAATATAGCACTCATGCTAGCAGGAGTAAACAGAGCATCTTGTATACTTAAAGTAATTTCTTTACCAAAATCCCAACCAATAAGATTAGAATTGCCGCGGCCACCAGTAGCATATACATCTTCAGCAGTCTACTCAATAGTAGATACCTTTAAAGTATCAAGGAATAAAACGGGAACATAACGATTAGTAGTCTTAGTAACAGTTCTAACCTTTAAAGACTTCACAGCACAAGTAGCTTCAAATGTTTCATTATTAGCAGTTATGTCTGTAGTATGAATTAAACCATTATTTACACAAACTGCTGCTGTATTATCATTAATAAATCCATTATCGCTAATCATCCAAGCTATACGTTCTACATCGCTTTCGCCATGACGATTAACAACAAATATCATACCCTTTGTTCCGATAATTACAAGAGCAAGATATTCTACTCCGGCAAATATTCTATCTTGATAGTAAACTTTGTTGCCCTTTTTATCTAAGAAAGTAAAGATACCTTCTTTATCAGTAGTAAGTCTACGATAATTTCTATTATGGAGCAGATAAATATGAGAAGTTGCTGAAGCAGAAGCACTAGCAGCCTTAATATAAATTGCTCTATTAGAAGCCTTAGTAGTAGTATCAGGACTAATAGCGCCATCGGCGTAGGTTCCATAATCAGCTTCTACTTCCTTACCAACATAAGAATCAATGGTAGCAAGAGTAGTTAAAGTATCAAGAACGCTGCTTAAAGAATACTTAGAAGTAATTCTTTGCCCGTTAAGAACGGCATTTGTATCTCCAATCATATAAATATAATCAGAAGTATTATCAATTTCGCCAACGGCAGGAATTTCAGAACCAGTTACTTTATAGCCACCATAAAGTCCTGCAATACCACCAATACCAGTAGTATCATCAGCATCAAGAACTTTCTGTTGCTGTCTTAAAGCATCTATAGCATCATTTATAGAATAATGTTCATTTTCTCCCCACATTGTCGCGCTTGCCAAGAATAAGTCAATACCTTTCTTATTTTCTGCATAACCCATATAGCCGGTTCCGGGAGCAGAGCCACTTGCTACAGTTCCAACACCGGGATCTTCTACTTTACCAGTATTCTTGTTATATCCGATACCAAGGAATCTAGGATTGTAATAACCCATTTCATCATTAACAACAAGCTCTGCATAAGAATTATAAACTACATCATAAGCTTTAGCAGTAAATGAAGTTGTTAAATTATTAAGTGCTTCATCAATAGAAGCTACATCATAATCAGCATCAGACCAAGAAGCATTTCCGGTTATATGAGCATCTTCATCGGCAGAAGCTCTAAGGCCAAGAACTACAACTCTCTCGCTAGAATTAGGACTTAAAGAATAGGCATCTTCAAAGATTACAGAATCCATTAATGCTTCTTCATTAGCAAAATTGTAACGAGCACCAGTCTTAGCAATTAAATTCTGTCTTTTAGCAAAAAGCATAAAGGCTTGCTGAGCATAAGTATATTCATGAGTGCCAGCGTCTTCCTTATTAGGATCAGAATGACCAGAATGGATATGTTCATAAGCGCCAGAAGTTAAATCATCGCCTTCACCCTTATAAGAGAGGCCTACATAATTACCAGAGAATTCAACAACTAAAGTTATTGTATATACTCCATTATCAGTGCCGCTAGGAGCAGTAGTTTCTACAACATCCTTTTCAATAATCTTATAAGTAATTGTGCTAGATACAGCAGTCTCATTATCAAAGGTATATCCTTCTAAATCTTCATCTTCAATGGCTTTTTTACTATTAGCATTTCTTAATACTAAAGTTTCCTAATAAGAATTATCCTTATAAGTATAACCAGTCTGAGCACCGGCAATATCAGTAATTCTATCAGACTGCGCATCCTTATAAGTAATATTAGCACTATTTACAGCTAATACACCTAATGCTTTGGCAGCTTCCTCATCGGCTGCTTCAACGCTTTTAGTAATTGTAAATGAACCAGTTATAACAGCATTAGCAGTAATAACATCATCACAATCATAGTTAGTACCAGTAATTACCTCTGCATCAGTAAATACATATGCTTCAAAGCCCTCATCAATACTTTTACCCTTTTCCATTGGATAAACAGTTCTTAATTCAACGGCTCCTTTCAATATTGAAGCAACACTAACTTTTCTTTGAGACTCATAAGTCTGTTCTTTCTTTTCTATGCGGTATATAGTAACGTCGGCAACATCCTTAATACCATACTTTTCAAAAAGATTAGTCATTTGTCAACCTCCTTATTCATTATTGAGGCTTTCTCCCCAATATTTAGTTTTAATTTTCTTAGAGTCTGCGCCGGCGCAAATCATGGCTAAATCCTAATCCCATTTTTCTTTTGCTTGATGTCGGCGTATTAGACTATAAAAAGCATAAAGTGTTTCATTCTTCCAATCTATTCCAAAAACTTCTGCAATTTCAAGTAAATCAACTAAAGACTAGGTCTCACCTTTCTTCTGTTGCTATTTTCTTTTAACTGCGTCTCTTTTTTCTCTTAGTAATCTCATTTTACGCTCGCCTGGAGTTTCATCTTTCGGCGATGCAGTATCAACTTCTCTTTTATTCTAAATTCTTAATATATCTTGAAAATCTTTAAAATTTTCAATAGTTATTAATCTTTTATCATCGGGAGAACCAACTAAGACTGAATTAATTGATGGTAAGAATAATACCTCTTCTTTTATAAAAGTAGAAAAGACAGTTTGGAGGTCTAATAAGAAACTATCGTTTTGCTCTGTACTTAAAAGCAAATAAGCAAGAGGATTAACTTGCTCAACAGATAAATCCTATCCCGTCTTTTCTTTTACAATGTCTATAATTTGCTATTCTGTGAGTAATAATAAACCCAACATACCAGTATATCGTGAGTAACCTATTTTGAGGATTTCTCGCATAGTTAAAGGATAAACATGGCAAATTCCTTCCAACTCAGTTGGTACGCCGGCAAAAGCCTAGGCTTTAATTTCTTCTACTCTTTCAGCTGAAAGCATTAATTCTAAACCTCATTATATAAGCTCCCATTTCTTCTGTTAAAGTTGATATATTAAAACCTTGATAAGTAATTTCTCCTAATCCATTGATTCTTTTGTCTTGTAAACTTTTGCGAATCTCTGCCATAATAGCAAAAGGACGAATAGTATCGCCAGTAATTAACCATTCTTTAAAAGGGCAATATATAGCAATAGTTAATTCAATATTTTCATTATCACTATTTGAAGTAATATTACCATCAGAAAAAAGAATTACAACTTTTGATTTTGTATTTTGTTCTTCTGTTGTTAATAGAGGCACAACACGAATTAAACTATTTAATAATTTTAATCCATCAACTTCTCCTGGGTGCTTTTCTTTATTAAGAGGATCTAAGTCAGTATTTTCTAAAAGCATTGCTAATTCTTTATTCTAAGTTAATTTCTTTGCTACTTTTAGTAAATTAGGACCCAACTCTTGTCCATATTTAACTTGTGACTTATCCATGTTTTCACCTCTTATCTGTTGTTAAGAAAGAAATTCTAATCTTCCCCAACTAATATATCCTAAGAAGAACGCGGCTCTTCTTCAACTAATAATTTATTACCAAGATAACAATAAGCAACATTTGGAATTGAAATTCCATTATCTGAACCCGATATTTCCCAACCTTTATCAGCATATTCAAAATATGTGCCTTTATTTAAAAAGTCAAAATTCTAAGTAATAAAGGCTCTATTTCCTGCCGGCTCTCGATAGCCAATACCAGTTGTTATAATAGAATCTACTGTAAAAGTTGCTGTTGCATTAACGAACTTAACAGGGATAGTATATAAAGTGTCTCCATATTCATTTGTAATATTTACTTCTGAATCTAATAAAATTAATTTATAAGCACGGTAGCCGTGAGTAATATTTTTATCTACATAAAGAACAAGAAAAATTTGTGTAAGTTCTTCGTCTTTTATTTTTTGATATATAGTTAAAATGTCCCCAGTATTTAATGCCGCGGCACTGGTTGACATCATTAAATTACTTATAATTCGACTTTCAGAATAAGAATTTGGCTAAAGAGAACATATATCATCTCTAACCTCATGATTTACTTGAATTAAAGTTGATTTGTATTCAGTTCTATTTAAATAAATCATATCAAATTCTCTTTCTTTTTTAGTTTTTATTCTATCCTATCTGTTAGTTCCATTTTTATTCATTCTTTTTTGAAAAGTATCAAAATATTCAGGCATATTCATATTACATCAACTCTGATACTATCAAATAAATTCATACATTCAAAAATTGTTTTACGATAGTATTTAAAAGCTAAATATCTACATGAAGCAAGTTTAGCATACAAAGTATAATACTCAATGGTTCTAGAATTGTCAGAATATCCTTCCAATTCAATTAAAATTGTATCAAGAAATTTTTCCCATTCACCATCTTTTTCTCTCTCTCTTAAAAGCCCATAAAGTTTCTTTTTCATTTTATCTTTATAAGCTTCTTCAACAGTTTCTCTATTATTCATTTTATAATTCTTCCTTGTCGCCCACCGGCAAGATTCCCATAATTAAAGGGCTTTCTATTTATAGAACGATAATAAATACGTTCCATATTTTTTGCTTCTCCTTCAACTTGAGTTTTTAAATTAATAAATTGCCTTAAGAGGTTAGCCTATGAGAAATCTTTTTCTTCATACTATGTTTTAATATTTTCCCATGAGTCTACAGTGCGTTTTAACCATTCATACTTCATAAAAGTTGCTAAAACTTGAATTTCAGCTTTTCCCATTGTATTGTCAATAAAACACTAATTCGTTTCATCTATATCTAAATTACATCTTGGAAATTTAAACTAAGCTAAAGCCATATCTAAAAATTGTCTCCAGTCCTAAAGAAGCCATTCTAGATCTTCTTCCTAAAAATTTCCAGCCCATTCATCTTCATTAACCTTAGCTAAAAAGGCGCTATATACATCTCCTAAGGTAGTCATTTAAACCACCTTAATGTCTTCCTTCAGTCTAGCGAAGCTTTTCTTTTTCTGCCGCCTTCTTTTCAGCTATTATCATATCTTCATATTGAGATATAGATTTAAGTATATCTTTACCAGTTAGTTCCTTAAGCCAAGAACACTTCTCTGAATTAAGAATTTTATTATCAATAGCATATTGAATAAGACTATCAACCTAAACTTTTGTTAACTAACTAACTTCTGTCTTAAATACTGGAAATGGAGTAGTTTTAAGTAGTGTATTCATTTTCTTTTCATCAAGTAAAACAATATTTACAGGCTCATCAACATTTTCAGGCTCTAAACCTAAATCTATCTTATCCTACAAATCCTCGATATAAAGAATACCAGCAGTAAACATATTTCTAATTGCAGGATCCCAAAGCCCTTGTTCAAGACTTTCAAAAGGAATTTTCATAGCTTGTCCAAAGCCACTCCAAACTTTATTAAGTCCAAATTCAGGTCTTTTAATACTAACATTACCCTGAATCATATTCTTTACAATGACAGTTCTTATTTTCTCCATAAACTTCATTCCTCCTTTAAACTCACGACTTTCGCCGCCGTATTAAAAATATAAAATAGTGAGTGAGCGCATAACTCACTCACTACTGTGATAATTTATTTAATTAATTAAGAAAAATTAGTAGGATACTGAGTAGCATACTTAGATTGATCTTGCAGTTCAGTATTTACATATACGCACCAATCATAATCAGTAAGAATAGCTACGCCTACCTTCTGATAAACTTCTACCTCGATAGAACGATCCCTGTGCTGCCAGTCGTCAACACGAACAGGACCTTCAAATACAATCTTTACAGGCTTCTCTCTGCCGTTCGGGAAAATATAAGCAACCGCAGGATTAGTAGTAGTTACCTCATTAGTCTCATCTACATAAGACTGAGGAATTTCAACAATTGGGTTACCACGGAAGGTCTTAATTCTACCGTAAGCTGCAATTTCCTCAATATTTCTAGGATTATATACGGGAGTTGCATAACCAGGAGCAGAACCAGCGGTAGGTGCTGCAGGAAGAGCATAAGAGCCATATACAGGCATACCTACAGCATCAGGGCCCATAGCTTCAACAAATTCAGGGGCAGCAAAAATGGTTACACCGCCGCCATTAGAATAAGCACCAGCTACACGACAAGCTTTAGCCATTAAATCAGCATCAAAGCCTGCAGATACATAACGGTTATTAGCAGGTCTATTCTAAGAGTTAACAGAAGCAAGAAGTGCCTTTTGAATCTCGCCGAAGATAGCAAAATTCAGAGCATCAATAAGAATTTCAGTTTGCTCTGCAACATTCTCGTCACCACAAACCATTCTTTCATAATCAATATAGGTTGTACCACCCAGAGCACGTCCACCAACTTCAAAGGTGTTAGTATCAAGTCTGAAGCTCTCATAAGCACCAGAAAGGCCAACCTGAGTAATAAACTGACGAGCGCGTCTTGCGCCAGTCTTTACTACAAACTGAGCTTTCTGCTTATCGCCTACGGTTCTAATTTCAGCAAAAGAACCCATGAAATCTTCAACAGTTTTAGGAAGAATTTCAGTATAAGCCTCTTGCATAATTTCAAATAAAGTCCACTTATTTTGCTGATAAGAATAATAATCATTGCAAATCTCATGGATATTCTTAGTCAGTGTAGCACTGACATCATCAACAGAATACTTAGTAGGGTCAGGAGTACGACCAAAAGCACGGCAAACTACTAAGTCTTTTATTGCTTTCTTATCAATAGTCATTATTTCTCAACCTCCTGTCCTTAATTATTCTGGCTTCTCGATAAACATAATCTTAAACGAGAGCGTAGTGTCAGCATTTGTAAAGCACTGAGTAACAATAGCATAAACATTACCAATAGCATCGGCAACATCTGCTCCAATTACTAGCTTACCCTTAGAATCATTAGTAACCACAGCATAGATAGGCTGAGTAGGATTATTCTTAAGAGCATCTCTTACCTTAGTATACATTTGAACGCTAGGAGAAACAGCAGAAGATGTATCTACAGTATAAACAGTATCATCCCACATTACAGTGTTAGTGCAAATTCTCATACCAGGCTCGGTAAAACCAATTCTAGGTAAATATTCTCCAGCAATCATACAGAAATTTCTACGACCAGGAGTAAATTGATTATAAATCATTTCAGTTGAATAATTTATACCCATTTTATAGCCTAAATCGCTCATAGTCTTGTTAGGAATAGTAGCAATTTTATTCTGTTTATCTACCATTAAAAAAGCACCATTCTCAGCATAAATCTTTCCACCAGTAACTTCTGCAGCAGTCATGGGGAAGTTGGCAGCAAATTTATCGGGATCCAGTTCACACTGAGCCTCAATCATACCTGCACGATTAAACCAGGTTTGAGATGGCTCAATCTGACCAAAGCCTTTGCAATCAAATTCTCTTAAAGCCATTATTTATTACCTCCTCTTTTATAATCTTCTAAGAGCTTTTCAACTCCAGTAAGTCCTTTACTATCATTATTAAAGGAACTATCCTTTGGATAAATTTCAGGAGTCTGTTTGTTGAATAAAGCTGTGGAATCATTCTCATAAGCTGACATACAAACTTCCTTTTTAAAATCTTCTACAGAGAATTCATCAAGCTTCTCCTTATAAGAATCAATCATTTCATCAGTTAAATGCTCTGAGAAATTAGCAAGAATTTCTTCCTTCTTAGCCTTTTCAACAGTAGCTTTAAATTCAGCAAGAGAATTCTTCTCATTAGTTATGTCATTATTTTCACTTTCAAGTCTAACAATTTTAGCTTCAAATTCAGCTTGCGCCGCGGTAGCATTAGCAATTTCTGCATCTTTAGCTTCTATTGTAGCATTAAACTCATTAATTTGAGTTTCTAATGAAGCAACTTTTTCTTGTGCTGCGGCATAATCTGCTTTAATAGTTTCAAATTCTGTCTTTGCATTTTCATACTCTGTCTTAATAGTTTCATACTCACTAATTTTTTCAGAGTTCTCAACGCTAGTACTATAAGCAGCTTCATAAGTACCACTAGCTGCCTTCATGGCTTCAAGAGCATTATATTCTGTTTCAGAAACATCCACAATTTTAACATCTATAATATCACTAATTGTAATATTATCTCCGTCTTTTGCGTAGTAAGCTCTCTTGTAGCCACCAGTTGCCATATCACCAATCAGAGCATAATCATCATATACATCAAGAACAATAGATGAAATTTCCCAATTTCCTTCCTCATTAAAATTAGGATTTAATGCCACAGAAATCTTTTCAGCCTTTTCATTATCTGAAAGTCTAAATAAAGTTTTTTCCACTGGTGTATTCGCCTCCTTTTTTTCAATATTTTTAATACTATTTATTAAGTATTGCAAATCTGTTGGGTCATAACTATAAAAAGAAGCTCCTTCAAAGCATGGCTCAGTAGCAGCTCCAAGGATTTGAAGCCCTAACAGACTACCTTGATAAAAATGGAAATAAGGAAGACCATCTTCCCATGTTTTCCATTCTCCTTTTAATGTATTCTAATAAATTTCCATAGATTCTGAATCTCCAGGAATGAGATTTGCCTCTGGATAAAGGGCGGTATAATAGAGAACATCAGCGCAAGCATATTCTCTTATTTCTCCATCATCGTCTAAATGCTTTTCCCATGCAAAATTAGGCTCTGCCATAACTAATCCATAAATACGGCCGTCCTAATTCTTTTCTCCATGATCCGTAAAATCCATATCTTCTTTATTAAAAATACCCTTAACAGGAGTATAAGGTAAACTATTAATTAACTAATTTGCAAAATCTTCTGAAATATAAGTGCGATTTCTATTTAACCCCGTATAAAAAATTCTGACTCTACCTTTGCTCATAGTCTCATTTATAGGTTCAAGCTCCGTATATAAAGTAGCATTTAACTTACAAATATCCACTTTAGACTATTCCTCTATGGTTGAGAACTAACTAACGTCCTCTTTGGGCGCCGGCGCAAAGTAAGAAGAAAGTTTCTATAAAGCAGCAATTGTTTCTGCTATTGAGGGTTGGATATCTTTTGAAAATTGGTTTAAATCCATTATTCTTCGCCCTCCGTTTTAGTTTGTTTTTCTTCATTATCTGAAGAACTATCTTCCTATTTTTCTTCTGTCTAAGTCTCTTCTTGTTTTCTATCTTGTCCATCAGAACTTTTTCCTTTTGTTTCTCCCATTGCTTCGCCGGCAGCTTTACCAGACTAAGTATAAGAAGATTGTAAAGGCTTAAGGATTTCATCAAGCTCAAGTAAGTCATTTTCAAGCATTTTTAAATTAGCAAGATTTGTCTAATCTAAGCCAGTAGAAAGAATAGGAGTTAAGAAACTATACCCAAAAGCTGCTAATTCTTTTGCACGAGAAGTATAATCTGCACTATTGTAATAACTTAAAGGAAGAATTAAAAGTTTAAATTTAATTTTCTTTGTTTCAAATTTATAGTTCATTAATGCAGTAAAAAAGTGAGCAAATCGCTAACCTAATATCATCATCATAGCTATATCATTGTTTGTAGAATAATTAAGGCCGGCCTCCGTTGTAGCAAAGAAAAATTCCTTTGATACTCCAGCAGACTCATAAATTAAATTCTACACATCTTCTATTTCTGTTTTCTCGTCATCTGTACTACTTAAATCTAATAGGTTAACATCATTATATGTTGTTAACACATCAACATCAGGGTTATTATGAAGCATTTCTAAAACACCATTATGCATGATTTCAGCTTCTTCTGGCTCAAAAACAAGAGTAAGTCCATCTGTTTTTACTTTCTAAACTAAAATTCTTTTTAAAGCCTAAAGATTTCTTTCTTTATCAATGTCTTTATAATCATCTAAGTCATCTAATAAAGGAATTAGATCTAAAAAGAAGGGTCTTTCTTCAAAAAAACTAAAATAAATTCCCATTTCTGGTGGTAAAAAAATCCACTTAGGTCCTTTTCCTGCCGCGAAAGATTTATATGATTTCTAAATAAATTTAGGATAAGTTTTTAATAAATTTTCTCTAATATCATTATCTCTAATTGTTTTAAAATAATCCATATTAAACTCAACTAAATCAATATCATGATTATTTTTAAAACGGCTACGACAATAATCAAAAGGTAAATCCTAGATTACAAGATTGTCTCCTTCATCTCTAATTAAGCCATAATAAGCACCCTTAATTAAAACATCTTTTGCAAATAAAGCACATTTTCTTTCAATCTAAAAGTTAGTACAAAAATCAGCTGCATTATAATAAGCATCAGCAATTGTTTTTTCGGATATTTCAAATTTTCGTTTCTTTAAATAAGGTACTAAAATCCAAGAATATGTCAAAAAAGTTGCATAATGCACAATAATACGTTTATACAAACCATTAGTCTAAAAGAAAAATTCACTAAGTAGTGCCTACTATATTGGATCTCCACGAGATACAATATTAATAATTTCATCTTTTGTATAAGTTCTAGTGCTTTTCTTTATAAATTTTGCATCTGACTTTTTTGTTGCTGCTTCATCAGTAGCAACCATTTTATCAAAAGCTTTTTTAAACTAAGTAATTCTCTATAATTTTTGCTATTCTAAAGTTAATTCTGCCAATTATCTCTCACCTCCTGTCCTAAAGAATGTGAGCTAACGAGGCGCAAGTCCCCTATTGCGCCGGCGGGATGTTTGTTCTTGTTCTAATAAAGCGACATAATAATTTGCCATTTCAAGAGCAGAAAATTTATCTTTAATCATACGTTTATTAATTTGTTCAACTGCAATTAAGTTATTCGCACCTGCCGGTTTAACTTTTAAATTCATCAACTCATCTATTAAGTGAGAAGTCAATTCATGAGGTATAAGTCTAAGATTACGTTGTTCAGGTTTCATTCTCTAACCAATTTTAGTAGCCATAATTTTTCCTTTTGCTTCTTTTTCTGTTATTAAAAAATTCATTTTACCAGTATCTATACGAGAATATAGATAAGAATGCATAGCACTATTAATCTCTGAAGTAGCTTTCATACCATAAAGAATTTTTTCTGCATTTCTAGGCTATATAGCAAAATATTCTTCTCTATTATTAAAACCATAAGCAGGATAAATTTCTCCTGTTATAGAATCATAAGTTTCTTTAACCATAGCATCTGCTAAAAAGATTCCAATTCCATTTATATCTAATACAACTTGCTTAGGTTTAAAATCCTTAATAATTCTCTTTAAAGCAACTGCCTAACGATCAAGAACTTTTTCGTTTTCTGTTTTTCCAAGAACAAAAACATTTACTACATTTGTTTTATAAGTTCCATCGAGTCTGGGAAAAACTTTTAGCACAACGCAAACAGTTTGACAGCCACGTCTACCGACGTCACACCCAAGAACATAAAAAGATTCAGTCCCTTCGTGAATTACCGCTTTTGTTTCTGGATTTACTAATTTTCTGTGAGCCATTATTCGATCGTAATTAAACCATGCATCTGATGAGGTTCCTACAAATCGACTCATATATTCTCGAGCAAAATCTGCCTCATCAAAAGTTGGAGAAGCTTTAAGTTCATTAAGGAAGTCCTTTGGTAAAAGTCCGCATTTCATTGGAACACGATAGTCGCAGCCCATAAGGAAGACCTTACGCGGATTTATAATGGCTAATTCCATTAATTCTATAGTTTTATCATAAGCAAAAGTATTTTTGTCCGAAGCTGATGAGATCCAAATTTGAATCTAATGTGGTTCATTTTCATTTAATTTTCCATTTTTCATAGGGCGAGATACATTTAACAATGGTAAAACAACACTGTTTAAATCTTCAGGAGACTAGTCGCGATACTCATCAAGGATACCTCCTCCACGTCGGCCACCTCGTTGAGAGTTCAAAACACTAACTACGTCAAAGACAGAGCCTGACCTAAACGAGAGTCTTACATAATCTACCCCATATGCGCCTTCTCCTACTAATTCCTTTTTAAGTAATGGGAAAAGATCATACAACTCAAATAACTTCTCACGAGCTATCTTCGCACCTTGTCCCTTCTAGGGCGCGCATATGAAACATTTAATTCCCGGGCGGAACATACATAGTAGATACATCCCTAATATCGAGATGAAAGATTTACTAACATTTTCTTCACATAGACTCGCGACATCTATGCAGTTCTCTAATGAACTTCTCTATATTTCTATAGAAGTTGAGACTATATCTTTTACGAATCCATTACCTCGCGATTTTGAGGACTATAGTCGTTGAACCTTATTTATTATTGTTTTCTAAATATTTAAAAATATAATCGTGAGTATGAGTATAGATACCACGACAAACTTTTGAAATAGAGCTACTATCTAAGTTTAAGTCTCTTCCTGCTTCTCGGCAAGAATTATAAATACCAATTAATTTTCCATCTTTATACGCTGCCACTTGACGTAAGTTATTGTATGCTTTTTGTTCTTTAAATCCAAACTGAACATTTTCTGAATGAGTTACTTTTCTAAGATTATCAAATCTATTATTTAATGCATCATTGTCTTTATGGTCAATGCAATAAGTAGAAAAATCAATTATATCTTCTGCAAAAGTTGTATATACTAAATGATGGACTAAAAACCCATATGTTTTTCCTTTTTTAGATAATGTTACTTTTAGATAGCCATTCGTCAATGATGGCTTTAAAAAAATTGGTTTTGCTTTCTTATAACTAATAATTCTTCCATAATTGGAAACCTTATAATCACTAAAATCTTTTATTTCTTTCCATATTTCATTATCAAAATTTTTATCTTCGGAGTAATATTCAGTTTCAGCTCTTGACTTAATTAGTCCTGTCTCATGAGCGTGCTTAACATTATCAGATTGGCTTATCCATTCTAAATTTTCAGCCCTGTTATTAGTTTTATCGCCATTGATATGATTTACTATAAAACCATCTTGATAACCTGGAACAAATAATTCTGCAACTTTTCTATGCGTGTAAAAACGATGTTTTTCACCATTAATTGATATTCTTATATATTGATATCTTGCTCTACTGTAGCTCCCTTTTAATATTTTATTAGTATTTAAATTTTTAACTTCTCCTAACTCATTAATTGTATAATTTGTAATTTTTTCATCAATTATTATTCTCTTTTCCATATATCCTCCTTATTAATTTAAAAAAACAATAATAAATCTTGGCTGCGGATTGTCCAATCCTTTTCTTTTTTACTATACCACAATCATTACATTGTGCCGCGGCATCAACCGTTTAGTAGAAAAGGCCCTAAGGAGTTTCCCGTCAATTAAAATTCTTTAAAGAGCACCTAGTAATTAACGCTCTTGGTGCAATTGTACAGATTCGTCCATGTCGCATAATTGCACGCAAAAAAATTCTTTGATAAAAATATAAACTAAAATGAGAATCTTCTCTTGCAATTAACTAAAGGAACATATCTGGATAACACATCCAATAATTATAAATTTTCTCATATATTTCTCTATTTTTATCAATTCTTTTATTAGTAATTAATGCTCCTTTTTCTAGTTCTACTCCATTTTTATAAAATTTTTCAGTTGTCTTTTTTATTGCATAATGAACTGTATTTAATATTGTCTAAGGTAAAATTATCTAACTCATAATCTCACCTTATTCAATTTCTAGCTTAAATTCTTCAATCTCATCTTCTTCATCCACAGATTTAATATAACGTCTAAAATCTGCTTCATCGAAGTCTTCTCCTTCTAACTCTGCTGCTGTAGCTAATCCTTGAATTCTTTGTTCAATTTCTTCTGCAACACCAGTTTCATTTACATATAAATAACGAAGCCAATTCTTCATGTTTTTAATTGTATAATCAACTTCATCCCTATTGACTTCATCATAGTAAGGTAAAACTGTTCCAGTTTTTTCCATATAAGCAAAAACTTCTCCAAAAGAATCAAATTCATGAGCTTCTTTAACATTCTTAGGAGTTAAATTTGCTAGTTTAGCAAGTTCATCATATGCTTTTAAATCTTTAGAAAAATCTGTTCCAGCTCTAATCTTATCTTCAATTACTAATGAAATTTTACAGAGTTTTAAAGCCTAATCTTCATTTAAAGCTCCAACTACATTTTGAGACTAAAGCAAGCCCTAATGTAAATTTTCAAGATATTCTAATTCCTAAAGCTCATAAATTTCTCCCCATTTTTTAATTAAATCCTTATATTCCTTATTTTTTAATTCTGGCAATGCATCACTAACTCGCTAGTCTTCATCAAGCTAAAGATAACATTCATTATACATTTTCCAATCTAAAGTTTTATACTACTCTTGTTTAAAAATAGTTGCATAAATACCAAAAGCACCATTTCCGTTTCCTTTATAAATCTTATCCCATTCTTCAGGAATAAAAGGAATATCCGCCCATTGACATAGCTTATCGACAGTATTCCATACTGTTTCTGGTTTATCTTTTGCCGTGGTATCAATAATTTCAGCAATACATTCTCTACAAATTGGAAGAACGCCTTTATGAACTATTGATTGTTCACAAGCAATATAATGCGGTGCTGATTTTTCTTCACCACATCGCTAGCATTTTCGTAAAGCCACTTAAATCACCTCTTTTTCTACATTGCGCCGGCATATCATAATTTTAAAGAAAGTTTGATAGGGCGGCGCAACGTAATTTTTAAAGTGTAAATAATTTTTCTATAGTATCAATACCTTTTGTCTAATTTGCAACTGTTCTTTTATATGGTTTTTGCCAAATAATATTCCAATGTTCTGGAGCGTGGCATTCAGAAACAAATATTCTATTATTTTTGGACTATTCCTCTGCCCAATTCCAAAAATCATCACTATTAAATTCTTTATTATAATATTCTTTTTTAGAACTTGCATAAGGAGGATCACAATAGATTAAACAATTATTAAAATTTAAGTCTTTATAATTGGAAGTAAGAAAGGTTACATCTTGAATTAACTTAATTTGATTTATTACTGATTCATAATGCTCTTTTTGATATAATCTACTTCCGTCTTTGGCAAATGAACCCCAAACTTTTCCATTATAGCTAGGAACAATCATCATGTATCCATAGTACCAGTCCTCATATTTTCCATCTTTCTTTTTGAAAGATTCTTTGACCTCATTATAATGTTCTCTTCCAAAAGAATTAGGTAGAGGAATTTCTCCTCCTGATAATAGATACTAATAAAAAGCAATTAATTCTTTATTATTATCATAAGCAATCTTTTTTGAATAATTAATCTATTCAATTATATTTCCACCACCAACAAAAGGTTCAACATAAGCATCATAATTACCTTTATCTAATTCTTTCTATAATATAGGACAAATAAACTTTGCTAATTTCTTTTTTCCGCCAATATAAACCAAATAAAATCACCTCTTTTTCCTATAATGCGCCGCGAGTCCAAAATTTTGGACAACCGGCAGAAGTTTAAAATTAAACTTATATCTTATGGTATCGCGGCGCAATGTAAAGTCTAAAACTTCTCTATTATTTCTAAAAGGAGTCTCTTTTTCTAAAATTAAAATTCTCTTAGCCCCTGCCTGATATAACTTGTTTTGCAAGTTTAAAAATTTTTCTTTTCTCACTTCTTGATAGTTCAGAAAAAGCAACCAAAATATTAGTCAAATAATCCTCAAATTTTTCTTCCTCTTCAACTCCTAAAAGATTAGCAAATCCCATAATTTCAACAAAATTCATTTTTCCAAACATTTCTAAAAGTTCTTCAATCTTATTCACACTTAACAATCCCCCTTTTTTCAATTTTATTCTAGGGCGGCATAATATCATATGTAACAAAAGGTAATCCCTATCTTTTAATCTTATCACAAGCTTTACATCTATTCATTAATCCATCTGGAGATTTTGATTTTCTAACAAATCTTCTTGGGTCTCTAAGCCAATATCTTCCACAAGTATTACATTTTTTCCATCCTTTAAAATAGTCTTTTGCTAGCCATTCATCATAATTTAATTCAACGCTCTCGATAATCTTATTAATCAATTTTAAATAAATTGTTGAAATATAATTAACCTAATGAAAAATTCCAAGTTCTTCCTATAACTATTTCTAAATTTCCTTATTGCTAAATCCTTTCTTCTTTCCTTCAAGAATTAAAATCTACTACTGACTTAATTCTGTAAGTCCCTAATAAATATCAAAAGTCCAAAGTAATTCCCAAATAGGAGACTATGGCTAATCTTCAACCCAAGCTTTTAAATCTTTAAAATTCTTAACTAAAAAATACAAATGTTCTTTATTCCTAAAATCAAAATAAACTTTTCCTTTTCTATCTAGTTCCTAAATCTATTCTTCTGTCCAACCTTGCGCCGGCGTATCATCATTTGAATAAAAAGGATTGATAAATTCAAATGAGTCTTTTTCTTTTGCTGTTCCTCTTGGAAGAATGGGATAATTCAACTCCTAAAGCAACGGATCCTAATAAAATCTCGAATAATTTTTAGAGGTTCCAATAGTAGGAAAATAAGAATCCATTAAATAATACTAATGTGTTCTAAGCTAAATTAAATGATGCTTTAAAAAATAAATTTCTTTCTAAGTAAGCTCTGGTGCATCAACTCTTTCTTTTTTACCCGTATTCTAATCTAAAATACTCTACTATCTTTCAATTTCTTCCCATAACTATTTCATTTCTGGAATTGTTTTAGCTTTTTCTTTATTAATGCTCGGCTTAATTTTTTTATAAATTGTTCTATCCTAGCTAAGCTCTGCTTCATCAAAAGTTGGACTTTCCATCATTTCATCTAATGAAACAAATTTTTGTTTTTGATAAGAATTAAATTTTGTTTTGATTTGAACTTCTTTTCTATCAACTACCGAAGTTCCCGTGGCCTAATCTTTTCCATAGAGTATATAATCACTTAAAGTTTGTAGTTCTGTTTGAGTAAAATCTTTATCCTAATTTTGCTTTAAAATTTTTTCAACTGCTTTACAACGGTCTTCGGAGGAATAAATATTAAAATCAAGTTTGAATTTCATTTCCTCACCTCTAAAATAAGTATAGCATAAGAAAGAAGATAAGTCAATTGAGGAATTTAGATCTAAATTAAAATTTTAAGAGTGGCGAATTATGGGCCAGGCACGGGTCGAAATAAAATAACAGGCGTTATGTGAAAAAATGCAGCCCCCCATGTGAATATTGCACAAAAACAGATAAAAGCAAGGCGGGGTATTTGTGCAATATCACAATTTTTTGTTAAAAGAATAAATTAAATCGTTTTTTGATTGACAAACAGAAAAAAATATGATATTATTAAATCACGGTCAAGGATAGACAGACCGAAAAAAAGACAGCCAAAAACGGCAGAAAGAATAGGTGTTTTATATGAATATCGTAAAGGCAAACTACACAAATGCGAAGGGCTATTTCAACGCAGGGCGTGCTTTCGAGAATGAGCTGACACAGACTTTTCCCTCTTTCGTCAAATCGGGCGGTGACGACGACAACAACGGTATCGACGGAACTCTCACCTATAAGGGCGAAGTCGTGTCTGTGCAACTGAAGTGCGCTTTGCACTCCGACGGCGGAGCTGACCCACGCCACGGTTACAGTGTTGCGCATAAAACCACACAGAGGAAGCTTCGCAACGTTAAGTATATAGTGTTTGCGCTTCCCGAGGTTGAGAGCTATACACCGTATAAGCTCAACCATAGCCTTGGTATTGTGTATGTTATCAATCGCGCGCAAGCCATAAAGCGGGGCTTCCTCACTTACAATAGGAAAGGGGAAATTTATATCCCGCAAAAAAGTAGGCTCATATTGAATGAAATGGTTAATGACGGGGTTGCTGACCCGATAGACATTATCACAATAATTTAATAGCTGACCCGACTTGAAAAGCTTTTCAAGTCGGGACTTTTTTGCACCAATTAGTTAAAAAATTTAACTATTTGTGCAAAATGCACAATGCTTTCGCGCTTTAAAGCGCTAAAGCGGGTTAGCATATGCTAACCAAATATGACCAAATTGTTAATCGGTGCGTGTAGGCTAATTTTGAACAAACTATTAACTGGTGCGTGTGCGAGCTGCATTTGAACAAATCATTAACTGGTGCGTGTGAGCTGCATTTGAACAAACTATTAACTGATGCGTGTGCGAGCTGCATTTGATTCGTTATATAACATTTGTCATGTGAGCTGTGTTTTGTTAATAAAATGTAAAGTCAGGCGCGTTGCCACACATATAGATTCATAGAAAGTTAATATTTGAAATGTAAATAATTTGTTAAGTCAAACGTGTTATAGTCATATAATAGATGTTATTGATTAAGTTATTTTATAACAGCGATTATTTATAATTATGAATTGATTTTTTGTCTATTGAAAACTTAACAAATAGTTTACAAACAAAGCTTATTTCTTGTTGACAAGTGAATAAAAATATAGTATAATGTATATAGTGAGAGGAACGGAAGCCCACGAAGGGCGTGGTGCTCGGTGTTCCTATATATATGGGAAGGACGTGTTTGTATGTTTACAAATGAATTTGTAATTGAGGTAATTGATGAAATAAACGCTTTTGGATTTTATTTCAGTGAGCATATTGATGACCAAGCTCATCATTTTGACGTAGGACACCCGCGTCATAATAACTGTGATCCGTTGTGTTTAGTAGCGGAGATTACAAAAGTGGCGGTCGAATATGACTGCCGCGAGTTCAATTATGATGGCAGAAATTTCCATATTGTAATTGAAAATAAGACGTTTCAGTTTCATTTTGTCGATGGGTGGGCGAATGATTGAACGTTTTAGAGGGTCATCTGACCCTCCTTTTTTCTTTGCAACGCGCATTGGTTAATAATCAGTTAATATTTAAATATGAATAGTTTGTTAAGTCGTGCGCGTAGCAACACACATGAGTTAATATATAGTTAATATTTTTAGAATTGATTACTTTATAAAAATATTAACCCCTTATAATAATATTAGCTTTATAAAAATATTAACCCCTATAATAATATTCATTTTATAAAAATATTAACCCTTTATAAAAATATTAACCTCTTATAAAATATTAACCTCCTATAAAATATTAACCTCCTATAAAAAATATTAACATCCTATAAAATATTAACTTTATAAAAATATTAACCCCTTATAATAATATTAACCCCTTATAATAATATTAACCTTTATAAATAACATACCCTCTATTGAAAATATGAACATCCTATTAACTCAAATGTGTAGTGAATAGTTAAATCTTTTAATTTATTGATAAAAACTTTACAAATAAATTTTGCAATACCTATTGACAAATAGACAAAACTATGATATAATAATAATGTACTCAAGAGGTACAGAAAGGACGTGTCGAAAATGAATGGAGAATGGACTAAAATCAGATTTTGGTGGCACCCTTGCGGTGCTGTTAAAATGACCACTTTCATAGACGCTATCATGCCTGTGGGGTGGATTCAGATAACTGCGGAAATGTACAAAGAATTTCTGGGCTTGGATTGAAAAATAAATGGGTTCATTTGAACCCCTATTTTCATAAAACCCACGCACCACTTAACATTTTATTCATACCCCTAATTATTAAATAAATATTAACCTGTGCGTGGTTTACCACGCATTAGTTCACACCCCGTTAATAATTGAATTATTAAGGAAATGTTAACCAGTATGTGTAGCCGGCAATTAAATCTTTTAATCTATTAACAAAAACTTTACAAATAAATTTTATGACCCCTATTGACAAATCGAATTAAATGTGATATAATATATATAGTGAGAGGGACGGAAGACCCGCGAAGGGCGCGGCGCTCAGTATCCCTATATAGGAAGGTTGTGTTTGTATGTATATGAATAGTTTTATCGCAGAAGTCATTGAGACAATAAAAGCATTCGACTTCGATTGGTGCGAGCACGTGAATACGGTTCACTGCTTTGACGTGACCCACCCCCGCAGTAATAGTTGTGATCCGCTGTGCTTAGTGGCGGAAATCACAAAAATCGCGGTAGAATATGACTGCCGCGGATTCAATTATGATGGTAGAACGTTTGTCATCATAATTGAAAATAAGACATTCAAGTTTAGTTTCGTCAACGGATGGGCGAATGATTGAATGTTTTAAGAGGGTCATCTGACCCTCTTTTTTCTTTTTCGCAACACACATGACTTAACAAACTATTCATATTTAACTGTTAACCATTTGTAAACTCAAGCGTGTCGCCACACGCATAAGTTAATGTTTAGTTAATATTTAAAATGTAAACAATTTGTTAAGTCAAACGTGTTATAGTTTATAACATATATTATTGAATAAATTATTTTATAACAATGATTATTTATAAATATGAATTGATTTTTT
>Ga0326511_10000206_pt1 | contig 49241 bp, 31 predicted proteins | sample 0_2496_0518_D_FD_203701 | JGI IMG/M metagenome (GOLD analysis project Ga0326511, IMG submission 203701) | Bovine rumen microbial communities from UC Davis, California, United States - 0_2496_0518 | ecosystem: Host-associated > Mammals > Digestive system > Stomach > Rumen | place: USA... | reverse complement strand
ATTTAATCACATTCTTCAATAAAGACTTTTCTGTTTTGATTAAAGCGCTTGATGCGTTAGAAGAATCTGAACTATATAAAACTGTAGGAACAGACATTGAAAACAAAGCTAAGGAATTAGTTGAAACAAAATGTAGACCAGAATGGGATAGAATCTCTGAAGAAATGAAACCTTTAGGAGAAGAAAGAAATAATCTCTGAAAAGAAAAAGCTGCATCAAAAGAGAATAACGATATGGAAAGTTGGACAGAAGAAAAAGAAAATAGATTAGCTGAAATAGACAAACAAATATCTGACCTATCTGCTGAATATCAAAAGGTTACAGACGACGCTAATGCTGAATTAAACGAATATAAAGAAAAGAGAATTAACGAAGAAGAATGAGCTGCCTTCTTATTGGAAGACGAAGATTATGACACAATTGGTTGATACTGTTGATTCTAGTTTTATTATCTAAAACAAAAACAAAATGACACTTATTTGAGCGACAAAAGTCCAAGACAAATGGACATTAGTAGCTGATGATGCAGTTACTATAGGACAAGTGATGTCTAGTGCTAAAGATTGATATCGTCCTAAGCTTAGAGAAATCATAGGAAAGAATGTAACTCTTATTGCCGCAGGATGTGGTACAATCAAAGATATCGACTACGTTCTAAACATTGTAGAAAATAAACTTGCAAATAAGAAATTTAAAACTACAAATGAGTTGAAGTTCTTCCTTCAGGAAATCCTTGCTGATGCTCATAAAGAACTTAAGGAACTTACAAGCGACCCGCAGGCTGCATTTGTATTCCTTGAACCAACGACAGATACCTTATGGATAGCTGACGAATATAGTGTGACAGAACCAAAAGATTATGCTAGTATAGCTTTTGGTTCAGCTGACCAGAACTTCTATAAGCTAAGGTGAAGATGGGATTTCTTCCAAGCTTTCTGCCGTGCTGTAGAAGCAGACGAGTTTTGTAACTTTCCTTTGATAAGTTATAGAGATGGTAAAATCGAAATGTGGTATGGATGGCCAGAGGAAGAAAAGTCTTTTTATCAACTAGGTAAAAAAAATGACGACACAATCGAATGTTATAGCAACCTCTGCTGTGAACCAGTCTACGACCCAAGAAACAACATCTGTGAATGAACAGATAAACCGTTGCAATAGGTTAGTAGAAATTGTGATTAATAAAAATTGTAAGCTAGAGAAGAGAGTAAATGAGTTAGAAATGAACTTTATTGCTTTATGTATAACAATAATTGTCTCTCTTATCATAGCTATGATTATTTTCTATAAATAAAAAAGCCCCTCAAAAGAGGGGTTTTTATTATATAGAGTCATATACTTTATTGCTGGCTCAATTTTGGAATAATTTTGGAGCTAATTGATGAACTCAAATTACAGTTCCTCAGAACAAGGCTTGGAAATGTGTTGAGCTATCATCTTTTCAAACAAATCTAAAGCTTCAGATTTTATTTTTAGCTTCATTCATATTTGACTGTGGACGATATCATACAGTGACAATATCTCATTTACGAAGGTCAACTAATACGTCAATATTGTATGTCATCCAAGGTCAATCGAAATCTCAAGAAGATTGTCATTCTCAACTTCATTCAGAGATTACTCAATCGTTAGATACGTTAATACCATCTCAAGCTTGTAATATAATCTGTCTAGCATAAGCTCAGTGTTTTGCTGTAGATAAGTACCAACTACCTAACGCTGGTCTGACGTCAGTATTTCAATCTATTCTAAGTAGTCATCTTCATAAATTAAAATATGGGTCATCATTAATGTTGTTTACTACAGTAATCTGTCAGAATACTCTATAGTATCCATCTGCCAATATTTTAATTCATTTAGATGTCGCCATAGCAGGATTACCTGTAAAGATATCCCAGTTCTTTCCTTCTTCTCAAACAAAGCGAGGACGTTTAGAATTAGCGTTGGAGTCTATCTCTACATCTGTATAGTCTTTAGATGTTGTAAATCCTAGACAACATACATTATCGTACGTGCTGTCTTCTTTATCTGATATTGTTATAGTGTGTCAGTCGTCTCAACTAACAGTCAATTTAACTGTGTTAGAGTTATTGACTACCTTAATAGGAGGATATTCTATTTTAAGTTTATCTTCGTCAACATCTATACGTAAAGCCGCATCAGTGTCTCAATCACATCAGTTTGCAGTTATTGTAATAGCGTGTCACGCCTCTAACTTTTCAATAAGAGTTCAAGGCTTTGTATCTTTAGGACAAGCTTTTACTTTTTCGTCTTTACAGTTAGCGTTAACTATATATTTCTTACTACAGCTTTCGTCGTCCTCACAGATTACTGTATCTACAATTATATTTTCTCAGGCTATAACCTCAGGAGGACAAACTGGCTCTAGCTTAACAACTCAACATTCAGATGTATCCACTCTAAGGCATTCTGGTTTTGTAGATTCGATATTTATGGTTCATTTATTATTGCAACCACCATCTCATCCGCAACAAGGACTACAACAATTTTCTAACAATCAATTTGCTGTCGTTGTCATAATGTGTTAAATTTGATATAAATTTTATTCGAGTGGAACAATATACCACCCAAAATTTTCTACGTGTCTCTAATCATTTTTGCCATCAGTAGTACCTAGCTTTTCTTTATCATAAGCAGGGCAACTTTCTTTCTCTACATACTTTTTTATACCTCGACAGTATTCACATCTTGACCGAGGACTAGCTCATAAGAATTTATGAGATGGAGTAGGATTGACTCTATTAGAGACGTCTACTATTTCATCTTTATTATATGAAACGTATGGTTTAGTTTTTCATACTTTATAATTAGCAACAGCTTCATTAAATTCTTCTTCAGTAATTTCATTATTGAAGTATTCATAAGCTGTAAAGCTATCTATTTTTCAAGTGTATCATCTTACTTCGTTAAAATTGTCTACAATATATTTTTTATCGAGTCAAAATTTAAGCAAGTCATTTAAGAAAGATACCTGTTTGTTTGTAGAATTACAACCAGGACATCATCCCCCTTTACAGCTACATCTTGTATTTTTATTACATAAATTACAGTGTGCCATTTTTTATAATACTCATTCTAAAGCGTTTTGTTTTTTTGCTAGTTGATTTTGTCTAGCTCTATTCTTTCTAATTATAGCTCTCTTTTCAGAGAAAAGGTTACTATATTCTTTTCATTGGTCTGTTAATTGATATGTTCACAGCTGAATGTTCCCATTCTTTACTTGCTGTTTATATGCTATACGTTTAGCATCCTCAAGCGGGAAACCTCTTTGTTGAAGCTTCCACACTTGTCTAGAGAATATATTTCTTGCCATTGTTTTAATTATTAATAACCTCAATTACTCAACGGAGACACCTCTTCTCATCAGTTTGTTAATTCGCTAGTTGAATTTTGCGGTGTAGTAGCGTTATCAACAATATTTTGAGCAACTGAAAGAATGAGATTCTGCCTCAAATTATTAGGGAGCATATCATAATATTTACTTAGAGCGTCATCTGATTGTATCTTTGCTAACGTCTCTTGATATAATGCACTATTAATATCTAATCATACTTTACTAGAAGAACTTCACTTTAAAGAATTAGATAATCTAGCATTATTTAATTCAAGATTAGATTGAGCTATAGATTGAGATATTGCATTCAATAAATCATTAGCTCTCTGATATTGAGAAATAATATAAGTGTTTGTTGTGTCTCAATATTCTTGTCTAAGAGTTGACATATAGTTGATTAGATTGCTAGCAATAGTTTGCTTAGCATTGATTTCTTGTTCTTTAGCTTGTACATATCTAGCAAAGCTTTGATTATATGCTTCATTTTGTTGTGCTCTAATTGCTCATAAAGAAGCTCAAGAATGCATTCATTGTGCAGCAATTGTTGCAGCTTGTCTACCAGCATCTGTAGCTAAGTAATTTCATAAATCATCATAATATTTGTTTATTTCGTTTGTTAGTGTTCAATTAGGTCAGAATGTGTCCATAACATATGTTCTAGTTTCAGCCATATCGTTATACAATTTATTGGCTAAGTCTGATTTTATTCAAGCTAAAGCCATTTCTCTTTTAGCTACATCATCAGCATAAACATTAAAGAAGTCATTCATTCTGTTTGCCGTGTTAGAGAACGCATCACTTCAAGTCCATAAGGCCTTATAAGCATCTCATAAAGCTGTATCTCATTGATTGTAATATCATTCTGAACGAAGTCTATATGTTTCAGATGGAGTAAAAGCATTAGTATTTGGGTGATAATATGCCGCAGCAGAACCTAATCACTCTGGAACAGTTCATCCTGTAGGAGCTACGTAAGCTTCTGGTTTAACTATTCAATCTTCTGCTCTTACTTGTGCAGGAGTTTTTTCTCAATCTAGCAAACTATTTATCTGACTCATAATATATTCTGGCTCGAGTCTTCATCTATTTGTTGCCATAATTTTATTATATTAATATAAAGTACCTGTTCAATTACCTACACCTCTTAATGGATGTGTGGCTGAAAAATCAGAATTTACATATCACTTTGGAACTAATGTTCCGTGTCACAAAGTTTTAGAAGTTCATTTTAAACTCATTCAAGGAGTGTATACAAAATCCTGTGGGATTTCCATCTGTCTTCTTGGAACTGTATAATTTCGTTGATTAGACGAAAGATTTATATCAGGTCTATTCCTTTGCCAATCATTCATAAATCCAGATACTTGTTGCATAGATAGTCAAGCGTCAAGCATTCAGTTTGTTATTTTGCTAGGCTCTGTATATAGAGAAACAAATAAACCAGATGGGTCCTTACCGTCTACAACATTTTTACTATATAAATCATATAGTTTTAGGTATGGATTTTCCTTGTTAGTATCTACTACAATTTCTGGCTGTACTATAGTCTCTCATTCTGGAGTTACGACAACCTCTTCTATTACTTCTCAAGTAGGTTGTGGTATTACTCTTCTCTTTTGTCAAGCTTGTGGAGCTGGCTGTTGCTTAGCAGATAAGTCATTATAATAATTAATCTGCTGTTGTGCTTCATATCTAGCTAGAGAATAATCCTCTCTTTGTTTTTTTAAAGCCTGATAATCTTGAGTAACTCTATCCATAAGAGAAGAAACCTTCTCTTGCTGTTCTGGAGTATATGAAGAATAGTTATCTCTAATAGAAGCTAACATAGAATTGTATTCATCTAGTTTAGCTTGAGTTCTATTGTATCATATCTCTGCAGCTTCCAAGGCGTGTTGTTGTAGATTAAGCTCGTGTGCCTGTTGCTCTGTAAGCATTATCTAGTTAAATTATTATATAAATATGTAAGTCATTTTCTTATGTAATTATTAATATTCTTTCATAAGTTACTTTTTCTACCAAGACTTACTTGGTTATTTAATGTGGCCACATTTCCAGTACCTGGTGTAGTCGCTACGCTTCCTGGTCAATAATTAGGCCAAGAGATATTATTTGTTGTAGTGTTTGTAGGTCAAATAGTTGTGTTAGGATATTTAGGCGTCTGAGAACTGATTATATTTGATACTCAAACAGGAACGGTAGGATTGACATTACTAGGATTAGGAGTAGGCGTTGTAGACACATTCATAGTTTGATTTGTATCTAGCGCATTAAGTTCCACGTTAGTAGCAGGAGCGTTATTATTCAGTTTTCAAGGAGTAGCAGTAGCAACAACAGGAATTGTCTCTGCAGGCGCTGCTTGGACAATGTTCTCTACAGTACTATCTACTCTATTAGTAACTAAAGGCATTTGCTGTGTTGGAGCTTGCCTATTGTTATAGTAATCTACCCATTGCTGAGCTTCATAAATTTTAACAGCGTTCTCTTCTTGTTGCTTTTTTAATCGGTTATATTCATTTAACGCTTGCCTCATCACTGACGCAGCCCTCATTTGTGTTTCTGGACTAGCGTGAGAATATGTCTCAAAAACCTTATTATATCTATCCAACTGTCTCTGAATATCTGCATAACTATTAGTAGCCGTTAATAGGTTATTCCTAGCTGCGTCCATTCATAATATAGCCATAATTAACTATTTAATTCATTTAAATCTAAAATGTCTGGTTCTTCGTTGTTATCTTCTTCGTTATTTTCGTTATTGTTATTATCGTCATTATTAATAGGTTCGTCTGGAATATCAGGATTTACTGGCTCTACAGGCTCTACAGGAGTAACGTTTTCTTCAGCGCTGTAATCTCCACAATCACAATATTCATCAGCTAGTCTCCAGCATTGTAAAGTTCTACATTTACAATCTCCACAACCTAGCATATCCTTTTTACGGTCTCTCATAAAATTTTTAAGTGCTCTCATAGCAATTAAAATTAACTATTAAAAAGTAAACCCCTAGCTATCGGGGGAATAACTAGGGGCTATAGAGAAATGGTTTCTCTATATATAGATTATATATTTTAAGGTTTTTATTATAACTTTATAGAGTTTCTTTGTAGAAATGACTCATTTCCTCAGAGAATAACTCTTTATCTTTGTATTTTTTCTTTACTAATTCTTCTTTATAGAATGCTCATCTAGGCAAAGAAAGAATAGCATAAAGCTCTTCTTTAACAATATCGCTTAGAACAGGTTCCCAAATCTCTAGCATAGTTTTTAACTGTTCGTGCGGACTCTGTGCTTGATTATAGAATCTATTAAGAGCTTGGTGTTGCCTATCTTGCATTAGCACCTTGTTTATTTTTTCATTTGTATTATATTGTAAGCGATTCATTCTACCAATAATGTGGTGTTCGCTTTTAGCATCGGCAGGTATCACTTTGTTTAAATGATACTCTTGTCAATTGATTGTTATCCTATGCTTGTTGGTCCCCATATTATTATTCTTCATTTAAATCTTTATCTTTAACATCAGGCAATTTGCCTTTTAATAGATTTGTAATAAATTTGATTAACATTTCAAATGCATCTATCTCTGGTAAATCTTTACCTGTGTTAATAGAGAAGAAATGTCCTATGATAGAATACCCTTCAGTTATAATTAGAATAGAATATATTACAGTTGAAGCCATTTGCAAATCCCCTGCTCCAACTCATCTAAGTATAGCTATAACTATTAAAGGTAACATCCATCTAGTCATTTTTCTCCAAAAGCCTCTTCGCATTTGGCTGCTTGTAACGCTATGCTTATCTCTTAAGTAAGCATCTAGTATTCAAAATATATAATCTAGTGCAAGCATAACAAAGAGGATTATTACCGTCTCACAACTAACTTGAAAGTATTCTAACACTCAAGCTAAACATAAACCTCAAGCAATTGAGGCAATTGTTCCCCCTGTTGAAACTTCTCACATAAATATTTATTATAGAGGTAAATCTTTATTTATTTCTGGGTAAGCTTTTCTTAATGCTTGACTCAGAGATACTATAGCTTTCTGTACATCAGCTAGTTCTCAGTTATATTGTTTCTTTAGAACCTGTAATACTATTAAAGCTATATTCTTTCTTTTTAGATACTCTGGGTCTTTCTTTGCATCTTCTTTAACATAAAGAACCCAATATCTATAATTAAATTTCAAACCAAAATCCTTCATTACTTTATATGAAATATGGAATCTTGATTTTAGTTTTTTACCATCGTTAGCTCTCCAGCTATTAATAAACCAGAATCAGTTAGCGTCCCAACCGACAAGAGCTATACAATGTCATCCCGTAGGAGTTGTAGGTACAGTTTTAACTTCTCATTTAGTCATCTGTGCCCAAGTATTTTTGTCTCATCTTACACATCGTACAATAGGACATCATTGATAAAGGTATCTCTTCATAGTGTCAATACATTTATCTGTCATATCCCAAGCAGATGTAGCATATCAATCGAATTTAACTTCGTCTCATTTTTCTATTGTTCTTATTCATTGCTTTAGTGCAGTTTTTACTGCATTTTCTACATAGTCTCAACCGTCATATTTAGTTGTACTATGTCACATTTTACTCCATAGGTCTTTCCAATCTGGAGTAACAATGTTTGAATTAGTAGGTTTTACTCATCCTTTCTTTACCATAAGGATTTGAGTTCAGTGAGTTGTTCACATAGAAGTACAGCTTCATAGACTACCTTGATTTGAAGTTTTATAAATCCACTCTCATAGAGAAAAGAAATCTGGTAGCTTAACAGAGTAGTCTATATTGATAGCTTCCTCTGCCTCAAAGTCTGTAGCTTCCGCCATATCTTCAGGTAATGTAAGAGCTCATTCAAATGCTCTTAATTCCTCCTCCGTTAATTCTGGAGTTTTATCAGTATCTACCATTCTTAAAATGTTTATTTTAGATAAAATAATTTGAAGTAAGTAATTTATCCACATCGTGTTATTTGTGTGTCTTAAAATATTTTTGACTACGGTATTACCTGCTATTTCATAACCTTAGCAAGAGCATCATCGTATTCAATTCTTTCATCTCAGAAATAAATTACAGGTAACATAGAAGCACCTTCAATTTCATCTGGGTTAGCATTTTTAATATCTTTCTCTATGAAAGATAATCCATTCTCCTCCGCATATTTCTTTAGCAGAGGAGATATCATATGGCAACGGGAACAAAATTCCCCCGTAATTATTTTGATTGTTCACATTGTGTTGAATATTTTCTAATAAAATCTGAATTATCTATTTTGTTTTCGTCAAAGTATTTTCTTCAATAGAACTCACTTTTCTTCCCTAAGTTGTAACCTTCTACAGGTCTAATGTAACCCATAACTCTAGTGTAAACTTGGCAAGGGGTTCTTTTTGAATTGTCGTTTGTCATTGGTTTTGGTGTTGGTAAAAAGGTAAAAATTATTCTTGTGTAATGGAGTAGATATTAATATACATCTACATATAAAGCTAATCGTCTATCAACATCTTTTCAGTGATATCAATATCATCTAGAAAGTTCTATAGAAAAATGTTTATTAGACGATGCTAAACTATTATTAATTATAGCTTTAGCTTCTTGTGATGTGTCAGATGGAGTGAAGTATCTTTCAAAAGTATATGTGTCTCAATTTGGATTAGTTCGCGTGTTTTGATATGCCCAAGTATCAAAATCAATAAATCATTCCATTTTATACGTTCAAACATCAGCGCCGAATCAAAGATTTTCATATCAAGATGGGGCATATAAACTTCACCAATATAATCCACTTTTATTTCAATCGTACCTATTTCATCCATATATAGATATAAATCAAGCGTCTACATTAGAATATGCGGTCCAACCTGAATTATATTCTGATACAGTCCAAGCTAAAGGTATATAAGATATGTTGCTATATTTATAACGACCAGTTTGTGTGGGGTTCATATGTAGTGTCAACCTAGGTCCTCACCACAAGTCAAAATCTTGTTTATGTACATATGCTGTCCAAGATATTTGCTTTCAAACTAGACTTGCAGAGTATGGGAATTCTATACCACTTGCTGTATCTGTTTCATAAGTTACCCAATTAAGTCAACTTCAGTCTCAAGAAACTGTTAATCAATAAGGTTCTCAAACGCTTTGAAATCACTGGCTTATAAGGCTTTGGTCGGTCTCATTTGTAAAATCACAACTAATTATATTTCATACAACAGGTGGAACATATACAGGCCAAATCTGAGCGTCTCATTTAAATGCTTTTCTGATAGTTTGCCCTCCTAGCTTTACCCCACTTATAAGATTATCTCATTTACGTATTTGTCACATTTTTAATAACTTGCTTGATATAAAGGAGTCCAATAGGAAGCGTTTGGATAGTATGAAGCATTTGCGAATGGACGAATGTGCACACCGCTGTTATTACATATTCTTTCTCGACCTACAGAATCGTCACCAATCGAAAGCCCTCGAGCTTCTCAGCCGTAAGATAAATCGATTTGCTTAAATGGCGTAGACGTTCGCCAAAATGTTGAAGTACTTCTATAACTTCAATCGCCGCCTTCATAATATCACGTAGGTGCAAACAAGTCGTCATCTGACAAGCCAGAGTGTCATTGCCGTCGATATATCAAACTTCGCCAATAAAATCTAAATTTCATTGCTTCATATACAGATGGGATATGGAATCAACTATCACAAGGTCATTGCCTTCAAGCGCTTGTATCTGTAGTATCTCACCAAAGATTATAATTATATTCTTTAGACCAAGTACATTGTCCTACTCAACTAAATGCTGGGTATCTAAAATAATTTCCTGGTCAGTGGCTTGGTATGTCTGCAGCATATCATATTAATTTATCAGTAGGATTATCGACTCATCAATGAGAATGTCAATAGTTATTTCACCACTGATAAAAATATCAAGCTGTAGAATCTCTAGGAGTTCAACTACGATATACACTACTAGCTCATAAATTCTTATCTGCTATAGAAATCCATTGATATCAATTATCTGACATAGAGAGCATTCATCATAACATACTATCATTCCAATATATTCAAGGAGCCATAGCAGGATTTGTACTTATGGAGATTAATTCTATAGACTTTATATAACAATCTCATTTTATTCTTGCCTCAAGCGTTGTAGCTCATCTAAGCTTTACTGCATCTTCATATGTAGCGCGCTCTCATCGTCATCATACATTATAGATACATTGATATAAAAGCTTTCTTCCATCACTATATCACTGGTAAGGATGGATTAAGTCAAGAGCTATTCTAGAAACATTATGTCCATATGCCCAAGTGTCATAAGAGCTGAAACTTTGGCTAGCAACTCTATAACGTACATATCATCAATCGCTACCAAAATTAAATCACAGTACAGGATATACTTCATTAGGATTTAATAATTGCACTCTTATTTGAGAGCTGTCTGTCTCTCAAAAATAATGTACAAGAAATTCTACATATTGAGCATTCCTAAGTGAATTTAATGCAGCAGAAGGAAGACTAAATTCCATTACTCATACATTGCTACCAGTTGCTTTTACTCATTCAGAAGTAAATGAAGTAGATGTACAACTCCATCAACTAGGAGCACTTCAATTTGTGAAGTCCCGCATCATATGATAATTCGCTACTTGTATCCTTGGCCAGATTTGATTATCACCTTTATAGACTTTCCCTACGTTTGTATCTCCTAGTTTTACTTTAGAGATATAATTTGAATCAATAATTATTTCTCACATTTTAATTACTAAGTTGATATAAAGGAGTCCAAGTTGAATCTGGAATTACTGGAGTATTTTTTACAGGACGAATATGAAGAGATGTCGCAGTCTTATACATTCAAGTATTTGTATTTAAACGTCAATTAGCGCCAAAACAGATAACGTATGCGTGAGTATCAACATCTGCAGTTGCAGACCGTCGATTATCATTTTCATCTGCAAGTAAATAACTTGAGTTATTGGCATATAAATTATTAAAGTTATATCCTATTCTTGTCCGTTGAGAATCATTTGGAGCTCATTGATTTACGCTATTATCTCATATGTTAAATCAAGTAGGACAAGGTCATCTCATCGCTTCCTTTGTTCAAGTTTCTCATCACCAAAGGTTATTATTAACGGGGTCGTCCCAATTTCACCAATTTGGGTTAGTCCAAGTTGTACTATAGAAAGGTTGATTTGGTCAATAACTAGAAGCGTCTCTAAGTTCATCCGTCCATCAAGTCCTTGAATAATCTGGACAATTGTTTCACCATTGATAGCAATATCATAAATCAGGATTTGGGTCGTCTGGGTCGTAAACTTTAGAAGCTCATAGGTTCTTATCAGCTATTGTTACTCGGTTCTCTCAATTAGCATCTGATAAAGAAATTAATCCTAAAGAAGCATTATGATATATTCAAGGAGTAGTTACTACAGCAGGTTCATCGTCAATATAAACATATACATCTATAGATTTTATGCAAACACTTCAGTTGAACGAAATAGCTAATCAGTTTATTCCCCTAATCGCTCACACATCAGCTGCTGTTATCATAGCCGACGTTCAGTATTGTCATACGTGCGAATCAACTTCTTGTAAATATTGTTTATAATCATAAGTCTGCTGTTTTAAAGATAACGTTACTTTAAATATATCTTCTGTGTATACAGTAATTGCTCAATCTTCGTTTTGACCGATGCTACCGCTATCCATTCAGGCTCAAACTCAGTTACTATCTAATAGTCATACTACAACAGCTTGTCATCAGTTTATAAACTGAGCTTGTATCCTATCTCAAGAATTTCATAAACACTCATATGAAATATCCATTACAACTAATTTAGCATTACTAAGAGATGGGAAAGGATTTTGTGCAGACTCTGAAGTACTAACTACCATTCAATAAGACTCTCAACTACCAACAGTTATTCAATCGGCAGTAAATGACACACCATAACAGTCCCATCAACTAGGAGCACTTCATTGTGTAAAATCTCATATTACGTGATAATTTATTGGAGGAATGTATGTTGGTCGGATTTGTCCATCTCATTTAAACACCTTTCAAATAGCCTGCCCTCATAAACGAATATTTCTTATAGACGCATCTCATTTAAATATTTGTGTCATATTTAATTATTCATTATTAATTAAATAGTGGAAGTTTTTTATTAATATCATACGAATTTAGAACTTACAGCACTCCAGTTAGAAGCACTCTGATATGCAGAAAGAAGTGCGCTAGGAACTTGAATTTCGTTAATATTATCAGGATTTAATCAGGCACTATTATTGGCTCAGTCCACAGCATTTCAAACTATTTTTATTGTTAAGTTATTTCAGGAATCTTTAAATTGATTAGTTCTAAAGTAAATATCAGAATGAGAGATTGGCCAAGCGTGAAGAATAATATATCTTAGCGAAGGACATCATCTATATTGACAACCTAATTCGCTACTTCCATAAACTCAAGAATCTCAAGTTGGCAAATCCTCTTCAGCTCAAATCTCCAATGAGGTACAATTCGCAAATTGATAATATCTAAAGTTATATACCATACCAGGTCAAGGTATAGAACCATTGTTTGCCTGTGGTGCCGTAACTAAAGAACTACATCAATCGTATTGATAAGACCTAAAATTGCTTCAAACCCGTGTTACTTGATTAGACATTGCCTCAGGCGATGCTGTAGTTAATGACGTACATCAATGATATTGTCGACTTCTAAATGTACCCTCAATTCTTGTAACTGAGTTAGCGAACACTTCCGTTGCCGCACTTAATAAAGACGTACATCCTCTATACTGTCCTTCTCTAAATCACGTTCATATCGTAGTTATAGAATCTGAAAACGCTTCAGTGGCCGCCGTCGTTAAACCAGTACATCCAAGATATTGATAATATCTAAAATCACTTCATATAGAGGTTACAGAATTAGGGATAACTTCATTAGGAGCCGAAGATAAAGATGTACAATTTGCGTATTGGCTTTCTCTAAAAGAAGTTCATATTGTAGTAACTGTATCAGGCAATACTTCATTAGGAGCTAATGTTAGATTTGTACATCCATAATATTGATAATATCTAAAGTAGTTACCAGTATCAGTCGCGCTTACAGCGTATCACATATAGCTACCATCGTATATAACTTCTCTTAAAGATGAACGTTTATTCATATATCGTCAATAAGCTTTTGCCCATCAGTAATCTTCTATGTTTGGAGTAATTTTTATTGTATGGGATGTTCAAGCAGAATATCATCAAAATGTTTCATAAGTATTATCACCTCACGTTCACGAAACTGGCAACTCTGTTCATCAGTCTATGCTTACTTTCCAATCATAAGGGCAATTACGTGCTCAACCTGTACTATATCAACAAGTAGGCACATATAAATTACCACTATTATCAGCTATTGCTCTATATTCAATATACTCGCCAGCTGGAGCTGGTGGAGTACTTGTTGGCCAAACCTGGTCGCCTCATTTAAAAACCTTCTTGACAGTTTGGTCTCCTAAATGAATTCCAGATATTGTTTGTTGTGTTGCTGTCATTTTTTATGAAGGTTGATATAAAACGGTTCGTGAGTTATCTGGCGCTACTCAAACATTTTTAAATGGGCGAATAGAAAGCGTAGAGGCTCTATTTGAATGGTCACCCGTGTTAGGACCTGAGCTATTAATTGCGAAGCTCCAACAAAGTGCTTCTTTTTCAACGCTACTCGTCCATAAATAAGTATATTCTCACACTCATTTCTGTGTGTCTGGGTCGTTCGCCCTACGATATCAAGCAAAAGGAATTTTTAAATATGTTTGATAATTAGCCCCCGTACTCAGTCCTAAAGAATTCATTGCTGAAACTATATTTACCCATTGCGAGCGTGTAGGAATATGCCACCCAGAATTACAAGGTCACTGTCTAGCTTCATCTGTATCTGTTAAATCTCACCATAAATCATCGTTTCTTGTACTCCATAAATTTCCATCACCGACACTAACATAAACAGCATTACTATATTCTCAAGGTCAGTAACTACTTACATCGACTATTGATGTTGATATTGTATAACCTCAATCTCGCGAAAATCCATAGTTATTTCACCACTGAAATATATCTCAACAATTAGAAGCATTTAATGTGTCTCAATATTCATATACAGTATTTGCTCATAAATTTTTGTCAGCTATAGTATACCAATAAGTTCAGTCAGTACTTAAAGTAATCAATCCAGCAGATGCGTTATGATATATTCAAGGAGTACTTACTGGTCATATACCCGTCCAAATATAAATTGCCATTTATATTATTATATATATTAAAATGTCTAAGAGGGTTGCCCCTCCTAGACAATATAATCTTTACTAATATGTAAAGTAAAGCGTATCAGCAGAATGGCTAGAAAGACTATTATATTGACTTTCTGTTCAAGTCCAAATATTTGTTATTGAAGAACTATGAACTAAGTCATTCGCTCATCCTCATCACGTCTGTGCATCAACATATGCTTTTGTAGCAGGCTGCCAATCTTGTGTAGGATAGAATGGGTCATATCATTCTGTACTATAAGGGGCTCAAGAAGCAGAGATATAGTTTGTATGAGTCATATCGTCTGGATTCTCCCATATCTTTATCGTATGTGAAACAGAATTAAGAATCAACTCCCATTGCCAAGACTTTGTAAATGCTCTTGTAGAACCTGGTTGAACTGGAGTCAATTCAGAATTACGTTTAGTTCCATAAAAGATTGCATTATTATTAGAGCTATTCATCTTATAAAAGATAAATACGTCATTCTTGTATGTATCATTGATAATTGCTCAGTTGTTGGAATCTGCAGATACCCAAGCTAATATTTCTTGAACCGCAGCAGAGTTATCTACATTAGGGTCACAATTCAAAGTCCAGAATTTAACATTATTCTCTCCACTAGGCAATTCTATATTAGCCCAAGCATAGTTGTCGGCATTCTTTGTAAGAACTTGTCCTGTGCTTCATTGATTGTCTGGTCAGAATGAATCATTAACAGCCCATTCATATCAGCTTCAAGAGTTAACTTTTGTAAGAACATATCCTACAGAACCAGAGTTGTTAGGGTCAAATTCATCTATGTGGACGTCTCAAGTTTGATTATTTACAGATGTTACAGAACCACCTTCATCATCCCAACGATATCCACTAGAAGTCTTTTTCAAAACCTGTCCAGTGCTTCAAGAGTTAGAAGGATTAAACTCATTTACTGTTACATTTCCTGATTGACTATTAACTGTAACTACTCAAGTATTAGAGATAATATCATTTGTATTATCCACAGATATACCTGCACCAGATGTATATTCGTGTCCACCTGCACTTGGCTCAGCAGCATACCAAGGTACATTTACAACAGCTTGTCCAGTAGCATTTACCTGTACAGGATATGTTCTTCAAGTAGTTGCTGTAGGAGTGTTAGTTACAGTAACCTGTTCTGTATCACTTCCTAATTTAATTAGTCACAATGAAGAACTTGTAGCCTGAGAATAAGTTGTATCTGTAGCAGAGATTGTTTTACCATCTGCTGCAATTTGAATATTCGCTCAAGCAATCAATTTATCTTGTTTATCGTCTAATGCGTTTTGTAAATCTGTCTGATTAGATAATGTTCCAGTAATGTTTCACCAAGCAGCAGATGTTTGTGTATTAGAGATAACTCCATTAGTGATATCGATACCAGTTCCTGCTGTATATGTAGTATCTGTAGCAGAGATTGTTATAGTAGGGTTAGAATATTTTCTACGTGATTCAAATCACCAAAGATTTCTATTACAACTACTTCCCCAAGCGTTATTACCATAGATAAATGTGCTAGAATTATAATAATTATCTGGTCAATATACACTATCGTTTATCTGGTCAGTTGAAGTTGAAGAAGGATTTTCTCCCCAAGTGAATCCATTATTATTTCAGTATTGATATAAGTTTCCACAGTTAGCTGCAGATAAAGTATCTCAATAATTATAAACTGTTGTTGCTCACAGGTTCTTGTCTGCCATTGTAACATATGTACCATATCTCATAAATGAGATTAGTCCATCTGTTGCATTATGCCATATTCAAAAACCTTCGCTACTATATACTTCAGTCCAATTAGCCCCACTTGGGATAACTGGTTCATCTTTGAATGGACGAATTGAAGCACCTGTAGCTTTACCCATCCAAGAATTATATGTAGAATCTTGACTAAATATAGTACATAATCAGTTCTCACAATCGGTAGTTACAGTTCGAATATATCAAATAACTCACGCTGAATTTGAATCAAATTCTCAAGTAGAAGAACTTATAAAAGACGCGAAAGGTAAATTAAAGAATTCTGAGAGCTTTAAAGCAGTGATTCATCAAGAAGAAACAAAATCTACTAAGTTGCTAGCTTCTTCTTCACTTGGAATATGGAATCATAATGGGCAAGGTCATTGTGTATCATTATGATAATCATATGTCTTTGTAACTGTCACATTTTCTCAAGCCGTAATTCAATTTATAATAGCATCATCTCTCTCATCAACATATTTCTTTGAAGTAGGCTGGCTATTATAAAAAGGCATAAATGGAGTCTGTGAGTCATTATTATCTTTTGAGATATAATTTCAGACTATAGAGTTAGTTCTGTATGCAGAGGTAATTTGTTTTGTCTGAGAGTCTCCATAGTTAAAATATATGTAATTTCTCATTAAACTATCTCATCAAGTATTAATACCGATTCCAGCCCAATTAGATTGCCACTCTCCATCATATCCCATAAAGAAATATTCATCGCCACTTTTCAATATAGAAGTACCTCAAGCAAGTTGGAAGTCTAATGCTTCTTGAGCTAATCAAGTATCTATCTCTTGTCAACTTCAAAAGTCAAACACCTTTAAGTCTTCATTCCCTCTTTCTGGTTGTAATTCAAGTTTACCACCAGTAGCGAAGAATACAAACTGGTCTACACCATCAGTAGTTAATGAAGTATTAACTTCATATGGATTAGTAATATTTTGTCCAAGAGTCATTGTGTAAGGAGTAGCTCCATTAGTAACTCTTAAGATATATATCTGTCCATCTTTAATTGTAGCAGGAGCATTAACTGTGAAGTTTTGACTAGGTTCAATAGCTGTGTTTAGAGACATAGTAACAGTTGCTCCAGTAGCAGTAACTGCATTGAAGTCAGCATATCTCATATCTCCTAAAGCAGAGATAACATTATTGTTAATTGTAATATTATCCCCAGCAGTTAATGTATCTTGCTTAGAAGCAACCTGTGCTTCAGTAGCAAATTTAGTTCAGTCATTTGTAGCTGGAGTTGTTTTAGCTGTTGATAGAACAGGTTCTGCTGAGAATGTCTTTACACCGCTAATAGTCTGTGCTGAAGTTAAATCTACCAAGTTAGATAAATCTACCATTTCAGCCATTGGGTCCCAAGCTGTTCAGCTCCATACTACATTAGTACCTGCATCAAATGTTGGCTCAGTTGAATGAGCAGCAACAACATTATACATATCACCTACTGAAGGATTAGCAGGAAGACTATCGTAATCAGCAACTTGTCCTTTATAAACAACGCCACTAGCAACCATATTCTTTACATAATCTGCGATTCATTTAGCACTTACAACACCTGGAGTAGTATCTGTTCCAGTGTTCATATCTGCAGTAGTCACTTCATTGTAAGTAGTATCTGTAGCAGAGATTGTTTTTCCATCGGCAGCTATTTGGATATTATCTCCTGCAATAAGAGCATCTTGTTTACCAGACCATTCATCTCTAAGATTTGTACTATCTGATAAATCTTTAATATCAAAGTCGCTTGCTACATATGTTGTATCTATAGCATTGATTGTTTTACCATCAGCATTGATTGTAATGTTGTTTCAAGCTATGATTGTATCTTGTTTGTTATTCCATTTATCTTTAAGATTTGTGCTATCTGATAAGTCTTTAATATCGAAATCAGAAGCTTGATATTTTGTATCAACCGCTGAAATAACATTATTAGAATCAATTGATACATTTGTTCAAGCTGAATATGTTGTGTCTGTAGCTGATATTACATTATTATTAGAAATCTGAACATTTGTTCACGCTGTGTATGTAGTATCAGTAGCAGAGATTGTAACTCAGTCTGGTGCAATCTGGATATTATTTCAAGCCACAATTGTGTCTTGTTTGTTATTCCATTTATTTCTAAGACGAGTACTATCAGCTAAGTCTTTAATGTCGAAATCGTCAGCTGTGTAAGTTGTATCAATAGCAGAGATAGTTCTACCATCAGCAGCTATTTCAATGTTATTACCAGCTATAATTTTATTTTGCTTAGCATTAAGTGCTGTCTGTAAATCTGTTTGGTCAGACAATGTTCCTGTAATATTTCCCCATATAGCATTTGTTTGTGTATTAGAGATAACATTATTAGCATCAATACGAATTCATTGTCAAGCTGTATATGTAGTATCTGTAGCAGAGATTGTCTTTCCGTCTTGTCAGATTTGAATATTATTTCACGCTATAATTTTATCTTGTTTTAGATTAATAGCACCTGTAATAACTTTATTCTCTACTGGGTTTCTAGATGTTGTAGATAGTTCTTGGTCAATGGCTATACTTTTACCAGAGTCACCTAGCAATAACCATCTATCTCAATCAAATAGATAAATATCATCTACATTAACTTCTTCCTCTTCTGGAGTAGTAGAAGCTTGTCAGGTGATATATCTAAGACCAGAAGGTCTATAGTTAGTACCACCATCAGAAACATTACTTACAATAAAGTAATCTCCTGTCCTATATTCATAAGGACTTACAGAAGGGTTAGTCATAGGTAATCAAGTGACACAATTCCAGTTAGAAAGGTATCTACCTCTTGACTGTAGGTTAAGTATATAATCATACAAAACCCTTCATTGATTCGCTGATAAAGCATTCTCCGTTGAAGTAGAGTTTAATGTGTCTTCTACTAGAGGAAGTTCCACATTTACAGCTTTATACTCATCAATTGGTAAAGGTGTTCAGTTAACTTTTACAATCTCAATTTTGTTAACCTGAGCACCTGGCTCTATTCAATCCAATTTGCTTGTGATTTCTGGAGCCAAGCTGAACTCTTTCGCCTCTTTAAAGATTGAAAGGTCGTCAGCGGTATAAACTTGACGTGCTTTTGCCATAAGTTAAAAGATTATATATAAAAAGGTTTTTATTTTGTTTCTGTTTCTTTCTTATATGTTGCGTTATAAGTCCTAGAAAAATGATTACAACGTTCGTGATTAGGTAATAATGAATGTCAGAACCATAAATGCTGGCATAGGCTAGGCTTAACCAAATGTCTCTTTACTCACATATCAACTAAGCAATGTGACATAGGATTTGAATACCTACCTTGTGGTGTATAATGTTCATCCTTCTGAACCCATTCGGCCATAGCTCTAGCTATACCTCTTCATCCAGGGATATAATAAGCCTGAGTCCATACTCTAGGTCAATTATATCACTCATCTGGATATTGAAGGAAATCATCAGCATTAGCTCAATAGAACATAATGAAACAATCTTTATGCTTCTCTATTTCAGCTAATGCTTTTTCTAGGAATCATTCGCATAATTCAACATCATCTTCTAAGACAATCATAGGCTCGTCAGTGTCAAATGTTCTGGTTAATGTATCCACAACATCTTTCTTCTGGTCCCATATTACCTCAACATTATCTCATAATTGAGGAATAAGCTTATTAATATTATTTTCTCTTTCTTTACATCACATTATTCTGACGAGCATTTTGATTGTTTATTTTATAAAAATTAAACTGCATATGCTAAAGTTTTCCATTCTGTTCAGTTGTATATCTTTAATACATCATTAGCTGAATCATACCATTGCATTCATTTAGTTGGACTAGATGGTTCTGTTGTAGATACCGTTGCTCCTGGTAATGAGTTAGTAATAGTCATATTACCACTTCACCAACCTAAACTAATTCAAGTTCAAGCAACTGTTTTAGCAGCCGTGTTTCTTGCCGTAACTGTCCATTTTCATCACTTTGTATTTTCTAATTTATATACATAAACCTCATCTAATTCATTTGCTTGCGTATTGTGGTCACTCCTACTTCTATAATACTGGAACTCTACATTTGTAGGAGTTGTTCAAGAGAAACCTACAAATGCCATAAATGCCATCCTTCATTGAACTCAAGTTCAAGGATTTGAATTTGATGAAGCTCTACAGTATACAATAGCATTTCTGTTATAAGCATCTAAGAAATCTTGCCAAGTATTATGTCCATAAGATAGGATTGTCATTCAAGGGAAGTCACTTGTTACATTCCAATTCGTTCAATCATAAGTTTTTAAGATGTCTGTCGTAGTATCATACCACATTTGTCATTGAACAGGATTACTCGGTGCTGTACCACTAACTACTGCTGTCTTATCATCAACATATTTTTTTGTAGCTGGACTTCAATCATACTGTGGCGTATAAGGTGTAGAATAATCATAATCCGTCATAATAAGTCATCTTCATCATATTACATCTTCGTATTGTTGACCTGTCGTAGTCACAGTTGTTCAGCTATAATTTATTATAAGGGTAGCTTGAGACAGCCAACTTTTATCACTACTTGTTCTTACAAAATCAGCCACTTTATAAGTCTGAAATGTAAGAGCAGAACTTGTCGCAGTTTTTAAGAAGTATGTCTTATTTGAAAATATCACTATTGGCGTATTGCCAGCCAAATACCAATCAAGAATTGCTTGTGTCTCATTAAGAAAATCAAATGTCTTTGTGTTTAGGTCTTTAAGTTTACAATCATAATCTTGTGTTGCAAACGATGATACAGTATATCTGTCAGAATTACATATAAACTTAACACACTGTTCTTCAAGTTTTTTAGAAGAATTATTATACAACACTCATCTTGAAAAATAATGAGTGTACTCCTGTCAAGTTGTAATAGTTTTCCTGTATATATAGCTGTATCAAAGATATTTTACAATAGCAAGATTTCAAGAAACAGATTGCCAATCTCGAGCCTCTTGAGCTATTGCAACCTTTTCGCTATCACTTCAACTAATCAAAAAAGTTTTAGTATTACTTCATCAGCATTCATTCCAATTAGTTCAGTCATAAGATTTTAACACATCGTTAGTAGTATCATACCAAAGACTTCACTCAATAGGATTTGCTGGTGCCGTTGCTGAAACTACTGGTCAAGGTAATGTATTTGAAATCTGATTATTAGCATCTATACCAATTCCAGTTCACGCTGAATATGTTGTATCTGTAGCAGAGATTGTGCCATCTGTTGCTATTTGTATATTTGTTCAAACAGTCAAGGTATCTTGTTTTGTAGCTAATCAAGAAGTTAATGCAGATGTCGTTGCATATCAACTTAAGTCTATAGAGGTTTCTCAAATCTTTGTCCAAACTTTTCATCATTGCGACCAAGTAATTGGAGCATTAGATGTGTAGAAACTTATAGACGAAGAAAATGTTCCATCTCAGGATTTTAACCAAACGCCACTTATTGCTTCAGGTTCTCATTGATAGAAAATATATGGCATTTGGTCATCTCCGCTATCAAATGCATTATCGCTTGTTCACGTATAAATGGCAAATCTATCTTCATCTCAACTCATAGTATAGTTATCAATAGCCCAATATACTGCTGGCGATGAATCATCTACAATAGTTACATATCTGTCTTGATTTGTCCAAGAGACCGTCCTCATTGTCATATTACCATCACTTACAAATCAAGGTTGATTATTGACTACAATCCACTCTTCATATTTATCTGCCCCTGTTCAAATAGGTCCTAATAAATAGATTGTTTTCTCGTCGGCAGAGCTTACTGAAGGTAATGTATCTACTACAGTAAAACCTCATAAATTAGCAATGTCTGCTTTTGTAGCAAGGACTGTTGTATCTGCTGAAAATTCTGTACCAGAAAGTGTTAATCAAGTTCACGCTGTGTATGAAGGCACATCTTTTAATCTAGCTATCTTATCATTTCAAGTTCATTGAAACTCAAATGTTTCTGTAGTTCATCCTGCAGTAGATTCTATCCCAGTAGATTTATACATAGCAGTAGTGCTTGTTCCTGAAACAGTATCACTTAAATATAAATCTACAGCTCAGTTATAATATTCTAGATAAGCTCTATTCCTATTCTGTTGGTCTATATTTGCTTTAACTCCGATTTGGTCTGAAGCTAATCATAATGCTGTTGTAACTCATCAATTAAGATATTCTCCATAATATAAAACAGAATCAGCTAGATTATCAGGACGAATACCATTACTACGTGGTATATATCAAGACATATATGTAGAATCTACTGAGATTACATTATTAGCATCTATATCAATTCAATCTCAAGCTGTATAAGTTCAACCAGTTTGAATAGTTACATCTCCAGTTTGTCCATTCACACTAAGTACTCCTGTGTTGTTAATAACATTGTTAAGAGTTACTACTCAGGTTTCTCATCACCATAGATTTCAATTATCTGTTGTGTCCCATCTATATGGGTCACTACTTCTTGTAATAAATGTACTACTTGAATAATAGTTTCAAGGTCAATATGTACTAGCATCTACTTGTGTTGAAGAAGTCGTTACACTTCAAGTTCGTGGAAATCCATAGTTATTTCATCGTTGATAATAATAACCACAGTTAGCCTCACTTAATGTATCTCCACTATTCCATACTGTTGTGGCTCATAAGTTCTTATCCATTATTGTTATCCAAGTAGTTCAATTACTACTTAACGATATTAATCAGTCCGTGCTACTCCAAAATATTCATCAACTTTCTATACTTGTTCAATATAGTTTAGTCCAAGATGATGTAGGTATAGTAGGTGTATTCTTGAAACAACGGACAGAAAGCCCGCAAGCACGAACGTAGCCGTATTGGGGACGAATAGCAGTTGAATAGAAGTACAGGTAGTAGGCGTTATTCGCACTTTCACGAGAAGACGACCAATAGTGCCCGCTACCACCCTGACCGCTGACATTAGAATCCAAGCGGAAACGGCTACCAGCGAAAGGTAACTTTAAAGCTATTCCAAAGTTAGTTCAAGCAGAACTTCATCCACCTAAAGCTGTTCGGATATTTTTTACAGCTTGCCATTCTGTATTAAGTGGTACGTGAAACCCATCTGGTGCAGGTCACTGCATAGCTGAGTAATCTTGAACAGTTCAGATTTCTATTCACTCCCCTGCGTTATATGTTGTATCTGTTGCAGAGATTACATTAGCATTAGAAATCTGGACATTTGTTCAAGCTGTGAGTTTTTCTTGGACAAAAGTAGTATCAACAGATATCTCTCAATTAGCATTTATAACGATTCAATCTCAAGCATCCGAAACTATTCATCATACAGGTTTCCATTTGTGGCCATTGTTATGGTCATAATACTTTAAAATATTATTTGTAGTATCAAACCATAATCTTCAGTTATCATTAAGTCCCATATATGGAGGCAAAGAATTATATTCAACACTCTCAATTACTACCCAGTTATGACCATTGTAGTATTTATATGTATCATTATAGCATCCATCATTAAAGGTTTCTTTCCGTAGAACGTCCTCGTCTGCTGGAGTACTGTCTGATACTACAATGTCAGAAGTTTCTCAGATTTTTACCCATTGCTTTCATCATTCTACCCAAGTTAACGGGCTATCCGAATAATAAACATCAAAACTTCAAGATGCTTCGTATTGATAAATAGTAGGTACTCATCACATATATGGTGTGTCATCAATTGTCCAAATATATGGCATTGTCATATATTGAAATGCTACATCTTTTTGAGAACCATCGCTATCATCAATATATCATCATTCACCAGAATATGAAAGATTATTTATTCATACATATTTATTTGTTATTGTATGATTAGTATTCCATACAGGATTTTCACTTGAAGAAGTAAATTCTACAAAATCGTGTTCTATTGTGCTAGCACTTTCGAAATGTCAACCTGGTTGATATGTCACAACCCATTCTTCATACTTATCATTTCAATCTCAAGTAGGTCATAATATATATACTTTATCTTCGTCTGCTTGAGCAACCTCAGGTAATTGTGACACAACTACAAACTGTTTCTTTACTGTAGCAATATCTTCACTACTTATCACAACAGAATTAACAGTAGAGCTAGAGAAATTTATAGTTATCTTTCATTGAGAAATTGTCGTATCTCAAGAAGAAGTTGTATGTTCTACCTTATTCTCAATAAAGTCTATATGGTCATTCCAAACATAGCTAATTGTATATACCTTGTCTGCATAAGAGATAATAGGATTATTATCTCAATTATAATAATCTAAAACAGCCTGTGCTGTAGTTAAGTCAGACGTTCCACTTAGGTAGAACGTCTTCGTATTAACTTCAGGAATCACAGGCATAGTAATTTCAACTCAGTTTTTTATAAACTTTTGAAATAAATTAGTCATTAATAGTAGAATATATTAAATAAGTATTATTGTCTGTCATTTTTGAACTTGGTAAGTCGTCCCATTCAGCTTGTGTAGCAGGAATAACTCCAGCAAAAGCTAATGTTCCAGCTGTACCTTGGTTTGTAGTTAATGTTCCTATGCTATTACCAGCTTGTGTGAAGCTAATTGTAGCATCATTAACTGTAGGAATAGATTGTGCTACAGCATATACCTGTGCTTCTGAAGCAGGAGCAGTTCAAGTATTTGTAGCAGCAGAAGTTTTAGAAGGCAAGATAGGTTCTGTAGAGAATGTCTTTGCTCAGCTAATTGTTTGAGCAGAAGTTAAGTCTACTAAATTAGATAAGTCAACCATCTCTGCCATAGGGTCCCAAGCTGTTCCATTCCAAACAACGTTTGTTCAAGCATCGAATTCAGGAGCTGTTGTATGTGCAGCGACTACGTTGTACATATCTCCTACCTCAGGATTTGCTGGCAAAGAATCATAATCAGCAACCTGTCCTTTATATTCAACAGCACTTCCAATTCTTCCGCTAACATAATCAGCGATAGATTTAGCTGAAACAACTCCAGCTGTTGTAGAAGTTCCTGTGTCCATATCTGACTTAGATACTTCAGAATAAGTTGTATCTGTAGCAGAGATTACATTCTGGTCAGAAATTTGGATATTAGTACCAGCTGTATAAGTGGTTCATTCATCGTTAGCCCACTCATATCAACCGCTTGTCTTTTTTAATACTTGTCCAGCAGTTCAAGCATTAGCTGGGTCAAATCCTGTAGGGATAGCTCATCCATCTACAAGAGTTTTGTTGTCAGCTCCCCAAGCAACTAAGTTACCACTTGTAGGAGTTGAAGGCAAACTTAAAGCATCTTGCTTTTTGTAAACCTGAGCTTCTGTAGCAACAGAAGTTCCTGTGTTTGTTGCGTCTGTAGTTTTAGAAGGAACTACAATTTCGCTAGTGAAAGTTTTTACTCCACCTACACTTTGAGCAGAAGTTAAATCTACATAATCAGAGTTTGTAGGGACTGTAATGTTTATAGTTTTATCAGCAGTAGCATTAAGGTTAACGCTATCTACAGTCGTTCAGTTCTTCTGGATAGTAAGTGTATTGTCATAGGCAGTTTGATACGCTTGCCCATTTAACATAAGTTTGTCAATAACTTTTTTAGCCATTTAATTAAATGTGTATAAATTAAAATTATTCTACAGTAGAATATATTAAATATCTCTTCCCATCAGTTTGTGTAGATGGTCAAAGCGCGTCATATTCTGCCTGTGTTAAAACTTTATCAACAGTGAACTCAGCATTATTGTTTAATTCAGTAATGTTGTCTCAAGGTTGTAATGCAGTTGCAGCTAAAGCTGCTCAATCCCCCCAAGTTTGTTTTAAGTGAGTCGAATCGCTTAAATCTTTTATATCAAAATCGCTAGCTTCATATGTAGTATCAGTAGCTGATATTACATTATCTGCAGAAATCTGAATATTCTCTCACGCTGTATATGTTTCTCATCCTCATCATCAAGAAGCTGATATTACATTGTTTTCAATAGTAATATTGCGTCAGGCGATTAATGTATCTTGTTTGTTATTAATAGCATTTGTAATAACTCTGTTCTGTACTGGATTAGTAGAAGTCGTAGATAAATAATCATCTACAACGATTTCTCCTCATCAAGCATTATGAATAAGAGACCATACCAATCAGTCATACATATACCAATCGTTTACTTGAACATCTTCAGTCTCTATAGCAGAACTAGCAACTCAGCGTCTGTAATAAGCTCAGTGTGGCTTATAGTTCGTTTCTCACACATTAGAGACTATGTAAAAACATCACGCAGAATACTGATATGGGTCTTGGATTGGGTCTGTAGTTGGAAGTCCAGTTGTACAATCCCATCCAGATAAATATCTGAGAGCTCCAGATAGATTATTAATCTGTTCTTGAAGCTCTCTACCCATATTAGCAGACAATGCGTCTGTTGTACTCATAGAATTTACGTCATCAATTACTCAAGGGATACTGTTTATTTTATCTACAGCTTCTTGAGTAAGTTTATATATGCGTCAATCCTTATCTGTATACACTCAGTCTCCATTTAATGTTAATCTTGCTCTTGGCATACCGTGTATAGATTAGGATTTAAATTATGCACATTCACAACCACTTTGTCAGCTGAATGGCTTAACTACAATATATTTAAAAGAACCAGTTTCTGTTTTGTTACTGATTACAGTTAACTTTCATTCAGATATAATCTCTTCTGTATCTCATATAATATCTTGATAGTTAGATACATCAACAAAAGCGTCATTAGTTATATCTTCATCATTAATTATAGCTGTGTTTGAATTATCAAAGCTTCAATATCAAACCTTCATCCAGGCTGCTGTCCAAAGGTTAGGTAAATATTGAGTGTCAATTTTTCCACAAGCGTTTAATGGAGCAACTCCACCTGCCTCACCCTTTTCATCTTGTAGAATGAAATCAGGAGCCACTGCTCAGCTAGTTAGATATAGTCATTCATTAACTCTAACTTCATCAGAAACTATTTCTCAAACTCTAGCTGTGTCAGCTTCAAGCTGTCCTGTAATAGACGCTCAATTTGCTCAATCAATAGCTCAAGTAACTCTTAAACTTCATCCAACAGCGACACTACCTGTTGTCTCTGCGTGTGATAAATGAGTTCATCCTGTTACAGATAAGTCGTCTGCTATAGAAGCATCTCCTGCAACAGAGATATCGTTACTGAATATTCCATTTCCGTTAACTGTTTGATTTCAAGCTACAGAAACATTTCCTACAAATGTAGCATTTCCTCCAAAAGAAGAAGTTCCATTTACATTTAATGTATCAGTTGAAGTAGCTCATCTAACTACTGCGTTATTATTAACTATTAATGAGTTCAAAACAGCCTGGTCAGATGTATTTAATGTAGTAAGAGAAGTAGCTCAAGTAACTGATAAACCTCCTCAAACTGAAGCATTTCAACCAACAGTGATTGTATCTGTATGTTCTCATCCTGTAACAGTTAAACCATTAGTAACTGCTAATGTTTCAATTTCTGCATTATCTGAACTTAGCGTAGCAATATCTCATTCTGTAATAGTAGCTTTAGCCATTGTAGTGTCTCCTACAACATCTAAAGTATCATTCATAGTAACAGCTCAATCAAATGTAGAAGCTCAACTAACTGTTAAAACTCCAGCTTTTAATGTGTCAGCTGAAGCAGCTCACAAGCTAGATGTATCTGCTTCAATATTGTCAGCATCTACATTTTCAGAAGTAATGTTTGTGATGTCTCAACTTGTAGCAGAAATAGTCTCTGCAGTAATAGCTGTTCATTCAAATTCGTTTCAAGTAACCTTTCATTCAAAAGTTACATCTCAATTAACTGTCTGTAGAGTTACGTTAGACAAGTCTAAATTGTCATAGTTCTCTATAATGTTTTTTAAAGCAGCCTCATCTAATGAAACTCTATAAACGTTACTTCATTCGATAGCTACTCTAATTGGAGCGGTTCACACTACCTCATAGTTCAAAACATCACATTCACCATATCTCTTTCCAGTAGGAATTCTATATACAGTTTGTGTAGTTGTTGAACCAGTGGTTGTATTAGCGACCCTTCCAGTTCAAATTCTTTGTCCACCATTTTGTGGTTTTCTTTGTCTAGGCATTGTTTTCTGAATTTAATAAATTAAATTGTTCTGCCATTCGGATTATTAAGTTAGCAAATTCTTCTTTAGGAAGTCATTGTAACATAGGTCCGATGTCAATCTTTAGCTCTTCGATATCATAAGCTGGCATTTCAAGCTCTCCCTCCGTAGGAACTTCTTCTATAGACTCTTCTATTGCTAATTCACCACCTGGGGCAAACATTGCTTCGTCTTCAGGAGTGAGTCCAGCAGATTCGTCATACATAGGAGCCTGTGCTTGTGTCTGAGGAGACACATCAATACCTAGAGCGGCCATTTGTTGCTGTATGGCATCTAATTCGTTCATATGTATTATAACATAATGTAAAAGACCAGTGGCTAATAAGATTAACAATCAGTATTAGGAGCTAATTGATATTCTCAATCTGGTCACTTTGTAAATAATGGAGCCATAAACATCTCTCAGAGCCAACCTCCAAAAGTTATTATATCTCCGACTCATCAAATTAATTCTAATTTTATCTGAGTTGCGTAGTCTTGATTTTCTCATAAGTCTGTAGCTAATGGCATTGTAGGAGCAAACTCATACAAACTATCGTCAATACAAACTCACCTATCAAAGACTATTAATTCATCATAATTATCACACCAAGGTTGTTGCTGTGCTAGATTTTGTATAGCAGCATTTGGTGTTCAAGTACATTTAGACTGATATAATTCTTTATTGTCTTGTAGCACTGCGCGCATACACTCTATTTTCTTTTCGTCTTCTTCACTAAATGGCAGTCATAAATATTTAGTAGTTATTAATCATAGCCAATCATTGTTTCATCAATCGATAGAGAATTCATATACACTTCATAATCATTTAATATATGAAGTAATTCTGATTTTACTATCGTGGGTGTATACTCAAGGTCATAATGTAGTAATTAATCTATTTAGTTTCGATAGATTATATAACTTAGGTCTATTCGCTAGTCGACTATTTGTTCATCATACCCAGTCTGTTTCATTTTCCATTAGATATGCTGAGATATAGCTCTTAAATCAATAAGAATGTCAACTATTATTAAGTCAACTCCTATCTCATTTATAATCTTTACTTCATCTACCTCTCTGATATAATCAGTTCTCTCAATAATAAACTCATAGTTCAACTCATTGTAAAAGGATTCCTTGAACCCAATCTTCTGTTCGAACTTTGAATTGTTTATCAAATTTGATTATACGAGACATAGTATTCTCTTGCTGATATTTGTTTTCTTCTTTATCTCAGTTGTTGTCATAGGAATATCATAATCAAGTTAGCTTAGCTTGCCAATCTCAATCGTCATTATAATAAGGGATAGACTTTGTTTGTATAAACACCCTTAAATCATTATTATCGTTTCAAAGGAAAACTTCATCTCAGGATGTTAAAACCGTCAATTTACTATTAATCATATCCCCAACATCTTCATACTGAAGCATATATTTTCAAGCGTTAGCGGCAATTCATAAAGCTAACAGTCTTCTATCATTAGATATAAATAGTAAGTCTCAATCGTATTCTGTAAAAGAATATCTACTTCGAAGTCATACTGTACCAGATTGACTATACATAGAAGAATATGTGTTGTTTTCATCTGGAACTCAAACAGATATGTTCTTGTTTCAGAAGGCTATTATTATATCTCTATAAGATGTAATTACATTTTTATCTGTCCCAGCAAACATATCATCCTGTATAAAGAATTTGTCATATCCAGAATAATTAGAGAAATGAATATATCAGTTATCTGTTAATACATATATCTTTCACATAGCTTCAGCTACAGAAATAATATTTGTATAGGTTAATCCTGATTGGTCATAAACTTCTTGTCTTTCAAGTTCATCTCAATCAGCATAATTAACTATATAGATATTTCTTCATTGAGTAAATCATATAACCTCTCATCGGTCTGGAAAGATAGCATAAGAAACTCATTTTCATAAGATTTCTTCTTCTTCACTATCTGAATCTAGAACCTTAAATCATTGCCAAGGGGCATCAACTGTAAGCCTTCATCACTCTACTCAAGTAATCATTCTTACTTGTCAAGCAAATCAATCGTCAGTTCATTCACGAGACTTATATACTAATATATAATCTCACGGTTTAAATCAATGTTCTGGGTTATCTTCATCTTCTCAAAGTCATATGAATTTTTCTGTTCAATTCTCTACATTAACATCAGAAAAGTATCAATGAGTTGTTCATCACTCATATTTATTAATCTGAATTCAACCAGTGTATGGATTATCATAAGGTTCAGGAGTTCACATTCACGTTTCTATTTTTATATCTCAAGGAGTTTTTCTTTTTCCCTTGACATAATCCGTAGAGAAAAGCTTGAATGCTCAACATCAATTTGCTGTAAACTCACGACGTGTTCTGTGCCAATCAAAATTTTGGACACATCAGTCTTCGATATCAGCACTATGAATCCTTATTTTAGTCCTTGCTTTATTCGCCAAAAGGGCAAAAACTTTTCAAGAAGATTTAGAACAGGTGTCGTTTCGTACATATTTTACATCAACAACATCCCAATCTTTATGTTCTTCGTCTACAACCTTATCTCGTTTATCTGCTGTAGTATAACTTCTTCTAGTCTGTAAAAAGAATGAGGAATTTCTGTGTGTCGTAGTGTATGGTACGTGTACCACATCTACATTAATAAAGTCATAATATAGATTATTAACAGCACCCGCAAGCACCCCATTCCAATACCAATCTGTTTTATCTTGTTGTGCCATTTTATCTATTAGCAGCATTTAAAGCTCAAGGAACAATATATTTGACATTGTTGTCAAACATTTCCTTTAATCTTTTTAATTTTGTCTGGAATCTACTATAGTAGTTAGCAGACATATTTATATCACTTTCACTTTCTAAAGCATATTCAGATTTCATATATAGCCTCAATAATGAAAGCGTATATCTATCAATATCGATATCCTGGTCTAATGATGTAACCTTAGGAAATCATTTTGAGTAGATAATTAATACATCATTAACTCAACAAGGGAGTTTAAATCTGACTGTATCTACTATCTCATCATCTTTCTTATCGTTATCGTAAACAATAGAATAACTGTTTTGGTCTAGAACATCTACATCTCAGTATAATTCTTCTAGCAATAATCTTCTATATCAAGCACAACAATCTTTAGGGTCTAATGAACATCAAGTGTTACATCATTTTCAAAAGAATCATCGTACTTTAGCTATAGGATACTTTGTAGTATAAGAACCATCAGCTGGTGTAAATCTTTCTAGAACTTTCCTAGGATAGAAGTCAAAGACTTCCATTGCAAAGCTGGACAGGATATCATTAAACCTTGCTATCTTACTTTCACAACCACTATCGGTTATGTTAGTTCAGCTATATATATCTTTTACCTTCATTCAGCTTTGTTATTTTTTAAGTAAAGAAAATGGGAAGGCTAATTAAGCCCTCCCATTGTTGAAGACTGATAATTAGTTGTCTATGTATTCTGGGTCTAATTCTCAATCAAGGAATTCTGTATCATCTAATTCACAAGCTACGCATCCAGTTAACAAGCACTTTCCAAAGTCTTTAATGAATCTGTAAGCTCCTTTGTCAACTCACATCCATACGACTGCGAATTTAACATCTCCAACAATCTTGTTACATTCTCCAAGCTGAGCTCAGATGTTATAAGGATTGTCTGGTAAGTATCTAAGCATAGGAGTTCCATTTGAGATGTATCCATTAATCTTAGCATTAGCTACAACTTTACCATTAGTATCAACTACTGTATATTTAGGCTGGAATACTCCAACTTTATCTTCAGGGATTGTCAACATTACAGAGTAGTCGAAATCGTTAAGGATAGGCAAGTATTTGAAAGTGATAGTTGTACCAGCATATCTAATTCTTGGTAATCCAACATCGATATCGAATTGGCTTCCATCTAAGAATCCAACATTTCCATAATCTTGGAAGTATCCTTGCATCATATGAAGAGCTTCCATAGCTTTCTTGTTCATAGCAACAGTTACGTTGTTTTTGTACATTCCAGATACCATAGCTTTATTCATTACGATATCCAAGAAAGCTTGAATCTGATGTCTAGCATTTACACATTCAGAAGCACTTTCATCACAACATTCTCCTAAGTCGAATGCAATCTTAAGTCCGTTAGCTTGAGCTCTAGCAAGAGCAGGGAAAAGTCCCATAGTCTCCCATTTGTGAGCAGAAAGCTGAATGTTTCTGTCGTAGAAAGCAGCGTGTAAGAATTCTTTAATAGCTTCAACATCTCCTTTTCTGAACATAGCATCTACGATAGCTTGGATTCCTCCAGAGATAAGGTAGTCTTTGTTCAAATCACACCAATTGAATTCGTGAGAAATAGAGATAGTTCTGAAGAATGCTGAATAGTAATCCATTCCTCCAAGTTCTACTGGATTGTAGATTTCTGTATTACAGCTTCTGTCTCTTAAGTAAGCACCTCTTCTTACTTTGTCTCCTGGTTTTAATTCAACTGTAGGAGCTTTCTTCAAAGTAATAGTGTTAGTAGCTGAGTTAACTTCTTTAATATATAATCCATTAACTGGATTTCCTCCTTGTCTCATAACTAAGATTGTAGAGTCTTTGTTAACTCCTCCTAATTTTTCAAGAGATTCAACTACGATATTAGCTCCATCAACTGAAACGATTTTAGTTTCTTCTCCACAAATTCTTGGTTCATACCATCCAACTTTACATTCTGAATCTAACAAAGTTAATTCGCTAGAAGCAGCCAAGTTGTTTTTAAATTTATAAGTTACATAGATTTCTCCTGTTGTAGGGTCTTTTTGAGGAACTACGTCGAAGAAAATTGTCTCATATCTTAGGAATTCTTCATATTGTCCCCAAGTTTCGAGAACTCTACCCTGTGCATATAAAGGGTTTAAAATGTCTTGGAAGCGAACTGAATTTTCAGCCAATCCGTTAGTTGGGTTATATGGATGTCCATCAACATAGTTGTGGGCAGTCATAGCTCCTATTCCGTTAGCATCACAAGGGTCACAGTGTTGTGTGTTAGCCATTTAATTCACCAATTAAAAATAAAAAGAAAAAGCTCACGCTATTCCAAGCGTGGCTCAAAGTTAATTAGATAAAATAATTAACTCTAGAACATTCCTCTCTTACGAAGAGGAACACCCATTGGAGTTGGAGCAGGTTTAACTACTTCAGCTACAGGAGCAGACGTAGGGCTACCTTCTCACATAGTGTTTGATTTTAATGGAGCATTCGTAAAGATGTCCATAATTTTATTAGCGTTCAATGAAGGATTCATTACCGCTAATTTTGCTACATAGTAGCGAGTTAAATTTTGTTTACTTGTATCTGACTTATCTTTTTTATAAGCCTGTTCAAGTCTCCAAAGAGTATAAAACTCATCGTCGAGCTTCGTTACCCTAGGGTCATTATCTGCCGTAGTAACTTGCTCATTAAGTTTCTTGTTCATATTCTTAAGAATTTCAATAGTGTTAGCATTTTGTTCATTATCGAACTGATGCATACTACGTTCTTTTTGAAATGCCAAGTAAACCTTTTTAGCCATTTCTTCAGCTGACTTCTTGTCCTTTATGTCTTCCAGTCATTGCTTGAGTTCTTCATCAAGCTTATCTGTTTCTTTAGTAGAAGAAGTAGCTTCTGTATTTACATCCTTTGGCTCTTCAGATGGAAGGTCTTTTGTTGTCTCTTTAATAATATCATTAAGAGCAGCTTCATTCTCTTTCTGATTTTGAGTTTCCTCCGTCTCTTGTGCAACAGTTTCTAGTGTTTTGTTTTCGTTAAGTATTGCATTAACCTGTCCTAGAATATCTGTTTCAGCAGGAGCTTCGGTAGTTTGAGTTGTCTGTTCAACACCTCAACTTGAAGTTCAAGTTCAGTCGTTATTAGCAACTGTAGTTTGCTCAGGTTGTGCAGGCTGAGCTGGCTGTTCTGCAACTGGTGCAGTTTCGTTTGGATTGGAGATATTTTGCTGACTCTCAGCAACTGCTCCTAAAGTTGTGGTTTCTTCCCCGTTCATTATTTGTAGAAAAAATGAAATAAATAGAATGAACCTTGCTAGCTATGTTTAGATTAAATCGCTTCCCTAGCCTACCAACTCTAGGTACTATCCCATAGCTAGCTAATTCATTCAACCACCATCACCATTATGCGTCTACGCATCACTTATAGAAAGGTATCCAATAACCTTTCCTATAATTAGATTATAAAATTTGAGTATTTTACTATAACTTTTTAAAATAAAAAAGAAAAATCTGAGGTACTAACTCAGATTTCTCTCCATATATTATTGTGGTAATACATAATCAAGTTGACTTTCGTCTAACTGTGTAGTTGGATTTTGTGACATATTTCAATATGGTAATAGTGATTGTCCTGAATTAGCTTGTGGTTGTTGGGCTTGTTGTAGCATCATAGCAATATCTTCCTCGCTAGGCTGTCCATTGGTAGCTGGCATAGCTTGTGCTTCTGGTTGAGGTTGTGCTTGCTGTGCTTGCTGTTGTGCTTCCATTTCTTTCTGTTGAATATAATCTTTAATTATATAACTTTCGTCAATGTATTGTTTCTGCTCATCTGTAGACATAGCTTTAAATCATTTAAGTCCTGCATAATCTGCAACACTTTCAAGGAATGCTTTATTGTCAATGTCTGGCAATCCTGTGATAGGATTAGTAGCAAATCAAGCAGTATTCTGCATCATAGTCAATAGTCATTGAACTTTAGAAGCTTTAGTTTCTTCAACACCGATATCTGCTGAACAGATAATCTTAAATTTCTTATCTAATTCAGATAGGTTGATTATATATTCTTCGTCTTCGTTTTGTACATAAGCTACGCTAGCTCAACTCTGTTTAGCAAGTCATAGCCAGTGATAGAATAATTTAGCATAGAATCTTCCTATAGATTTAATCATAGGACTAAGTCTAGCTTTAGAAGCATTAACCCTCTGTTCTGCTCAGTATCTAGAACGTTCAATTTTTCATTCTCAACCTAGAACATATGAGTTAACTCAACAAATAGTATAGGCATCAGCTTTGATATTCTCAAAGTGATTCATAGCTAATTGAAGGATATTATAATCTGTAAAGTCTATTTTTGTAATTGCATTATTCATACCTGCGTATGAAGGATTAATTGAATAAACCTTACCTTCATCATATCCGATAGTCGTAGGAGCATTACCTGTGGTAGGGTCAGTAATGGCTCACTGTACAGCTGCTAATACAGGATTAAGATGTCTATACATAGCATCTGCTAGAGAATTATATAATGCGTTACACTGTTTCTGGTGTCACATAATTTTCTTACCAATTCCACTAGGGATACATCAAACTCATTTCTCAAATGTTAGCTCAATGAATGGTCAATCTTTACCAGTGATTGCGAAATCCTCTCAATATTTAAATGGGCTCTCTCCTGAATAAACAAAGTATCCATTTACCATAACCATAAGCTTATCGCCTATATATAGGTCAACTACTTCACAGTAGCTAGAGCTATCCAAAATGTTAAATGTGTCATCATAAATCATACCAGTAGGAGTTCCGTCACCCAAGTTTCCCAAATACGTTTGCGAGTATGCATCTATATCATATATCTTTGTAAAATCAGCTTTACTGAGTGGCATAGGCGCTTCTAGGATAGCTGATTTCTTTTTCTCTACTTGTTTTCCCATTCAATCCTTTCATTCCCATATAGGATAGAAAGCATCTTTAAGTCAATCAAAAGGGATAAATCTTCTTCTGAATTTCTCTGGAGCTTTATAAAAGTCATTAGCTCAAACGCTGTAGAACATCTCAAAAGCAGACACTGGAAACAAGCAAGGAATAAATGTTACTACATTGTTCCCATCATCATTCTTCATTATACTTGTAGTATAACCTGGCATACCATAAGAAGCTCAAATTAAAGAAGCTTCATTTCTAATAATCTCATTAGTTTGTTCTGTTTCTGATATTTCAGTTCACCATTGGAAGAACAATTGAGCGTCGTCAACTATCTGTGGGTCTACTTCTTCCATAGGAAACACTTTAGGGCGAAGGTCATTATCGTATAATGAAGCCATAAATGTGTCGTGGATAGAAGTGATAAGTGGGTAGATTTTAGCTGACTTATATTGCATATTATGTTTCTTAAGTCAGGCTTCATATTCCTTAGAATATAGCTTATCCATTTTAATTACATCAAACCATTCAGGGAATATGTTGTCTCTAAAATGGACTAAGATTCTTTTAAGTTTATCATAGATGGTGCGTTCAGAGTCAGTAGAGTTGTCTTGGTAGATTTTGTTTTTTCTCTCCTGCTCTTGTCTTTTTACTTCGCTGTCTATGTTTTCCATTAGTTAAGAGTTGTAGAATTAAAAATATCAGAGGCACTTCTGAGTTTTGTTTCAATTTTTACGTCTCTCTTGTCTTTAGAGAATCCGCATATATTGTCTATTTCTTTTAAATATTTTAATAGTTTTTCTTTTGAATTTGCATCAGGAGCATCTTGTAGAGACTTAATCTCCTGCACAATTCATCTAAGGTAAAGCTCTTGGGCAGACATTCACATTTCTTCTTGCACAATTCTGTCTAGCATTTCCTTAGCCTTTTCATTTTCTGGAGCAATGTGTTCTGTCATAACATCGTCATCCATCTGATTTACATCTATTGACATAATTTATTGGCATAAAAAATAAAAAGAAATATCAGTTAGTTTCGTTGTAAAAAATAATTTAAGACACATACAACTCTCAAGATGGAGAATACTCCATCTGAGATATTTTGTATGTCTTATTTTATTTTTGTTATCGGTACTAATTAGCTTTCTGCCTCAAAAGCCTTTAATGTGTCGCTTTCAAGTTTGCTTAATAGTTTTTTCTTTGATACTGATTGTGTTTTTGGTCAATTAACTAATCTGTTAACATCTTTCTTCAAAGTGAACTTTGAATGAGGAGTATATTTCTGTATAGCTACAGTAGGTGCAGTAGGCGTATATCATTTTCATCAAACAATATTTAATAACGCACTTCAATTTAACTTAGCTGGAGTAAAGTTGTAATTATACTTCTTCGTTCAAACGACATCACTATCTCAAGCAGCTTTAGCTAAATCAGCCATAATGGTTTTAATAGAATCAGAAGCTGACTTTGCTGCACTTCTTCAAGAAGAAGAGTTATTCATTTCGTTATCAGTAATTAACTTGTCGGCTATTATACTAGAACCATATAGAGAATCATTCATTTGAGTTATATAAGCTTCAGCTAATCCTTTATCTCATATCTCAGTAATCATTTCTGGAATATGAGTTTGGATAAAGTCTGAGTTATCTTTAAACAAAACGTTTATAGCTTTAGCCTTCTGTTCAGAAGATAGATAATCTGAACTATTAATCATATTAACCCTGCTTCATAATAATGTAGTAGTCATTAATCCATATGGGTCATCTTTCTTAAATACTTTAGTTATTGAAGCAGTCTCGGCTAAGAATGAATCTAAATCTCAATCTCTCAAGTATCTACTTAATCTTCACTGTTCCATTAAGAATGACTCATACTTTGTTGTGAGGTTAACATTTCATTTCTTGTCAATGCTAAAGAACTTATCAAGTTGCTCTTTGTCTCAAGTTCTAGCCAATTGTTTTTCTACTATCTTAACGTCTGCTTCCATAAGAGCATTTTCGTCAAGGGTAGCTAGAGCTTCTAAGAATGGCACATTCTCTCATTTGATATTTATTCTAGCAGAACTTAATGCTGGGATAAACTTATCATAATAATCAGAATTCTTCAATTCTGTTAAGTTCATCTTTTTTGTTCCTTTCTTATATCAGTTTATAGCATTAAAGTCTGCGAAATATTGATTTGCCTTTTGCTCTAGATAGTTTCAAGCAAGTCATTCTCAGATAAGCCTTTTATATAGCATATAGTTAGGGTCGGAATTATTAGCCTCTACCCAATCATAGATAAAGTTAAAGTTAGATTTTGTCAAGTAGTCTTCATCATTAATATTCCTCTCTAAAGCATTCATATGCTTTTCCCAATAATTTGTTATTATTTTATTTCATTTCTCATCAAGGACAAATTCTCGATTCTCGTCTCTAAGATATTTCATATTAGTCAACAACATTTCCATAGGAGCATCTTTTTCATTACTCTCCTCTAGGTTTTTCATATGTCAAGACTTGTCAAAGTTGAAGAAGCTCTTATTAAATCAGTCATTTCCTGGTCTAAAGTCAGATTGTCAGATTATTGTATCGATAAATGTCTTTACATCATCTGCATTACTTGGAATATAATATCAGTTCTTCATAATCTCTGCTCAAGCTTCCGTCTCTCATATAATATCTCAAGCCTCTCACAAATCGAACGGATTAACTATCTTATAGAAATGCATATCATCCATTCGTCACTTTATCGTACTTCAAACTAATGAGCTTCAGTTTACTATCTGTCATACTCACTTAACTGTTCATAATAATTGAGAAGAGTTAAATGCCGTATCCCACAAATTCATTGCATAAATACTAGCAGCTTCTGAATCTCATCTAGATTTAGCGTCATACCAGTTAGCTATGTTCTCCCAAGTTTCTGAATTAGATAAATCGTAAGAGAATGCTTTATCTCATTCGTCTGGTTCTCAAGTAAGAATAAAAGGAATTCAGACTCTTCTTCTTGGCATTTCTGTAGAATATCAGTATGATGTGAAATCTTCGTTCATCATATATCTGAGAGTTCCGAATGATAATTTCCATCGTTCATTTCATAAGTAAGCCCAGAACGCATCAGTTCAGTTTGTTGTTCATTGAGCTATAGCCTTAATAGCAAATGCAGGCACCTTCCAGTTTCTTCAGAAGTTCTTTTGTAGTGAATTAAAGAATGCTCAAACTCAATATGTATCTTTATAAATATCTGGTTGAACATTACTCTTAAGAACACTCTCTCACCAATCTGTTAAAATTCTTGTAGTTCAGTAAGATTGAATACCTTGCCACCACTGAGAAGCAAATTGCATATTGTCTGCCGCATACTCAATGAAGTCCATCCAGTCGTATTCATTATCTTCATCAGGTAATCTACCATTGTCTTGGAATCTAACAAGCCTTCGTGAATTTCTTAAATCGTTAAATAGCTGTGCAGAGAAGTTTACAAACTCAGGCTGTCTTGCTAAGAATAAAGCAATTGCGTCACGTCATTCTTTAGAGAATCACGCTCTTCACATCTTTAATGCTGTTAAGAAGAAATTGTTAGTTTGCCTAGCTATATTCTGTCACCAAGCTCACCTAAAGTTAAATAGTTGTGTTAGTCAAACTACAATATTACTTGCCCAAGCTGGAAGAATTCCACCTCAAGAAACAGCTCTATCTAATCAAGAGAATCATAGTCATAATATATTTCTGAAATGCTTTCAAGAATCTGAAGCCAAAGCCTCCATTAATCTCTTCTTCATAGATTCAGGAGCATCTGAAGCCATAAATTTTACAAATTGCTCAGCAGTTCAGAATCTCATAACGCTGTTACTTTGTAAAGCTCTAACAAACGCTATGTTTTTAAAATTCCTAGCAAATATTCAGTCTATGATATTGTTAGCATTATCTTTGTAGGCATCTGTGTTTCTTAATATTTTTGTCCACTTGTCGTGCAATTTATCTCGGAAATTATCTGATGAACTATATTCATCAATCTTAGCATAAATTGTTTCTATATCGTCTGTACTATAGAACTTCTTTGACTTATATACATCCTCAACATCAGGCACTCAATACCTATTGTAGAATGATGTAGGGTCTACGTCATCTGGGGAATATCAATTGAACCAGTTAATTTCATTATATGTTCAATTTAATATTCAAGTCTTCTTTCTGATTTCATCGATAGTTCATAAGTCTTCAATTCATAGATTATCTTCTCGTCCTTTCTGCTTTAAGAAATATGCTATAGTTTGATTAGCAATAGTTATAAGCTGTCAAGGGTATGACATTAATGCTCTGAATAGATAGTTACTAGAATTAGCAAAGTTAAGTGCGTTTTCTACTCGCTTCCATTTCTTGTTGATAATAGTGAATCAAGTTAATGCTTGGACTATTTTACGATATTCAGATTGAGAAAAGTTTGTTGCAAAAGTCTTATTAAACCAATCTCTATCTAATCACTCATCCATTCTGTCAACATATGTTCTATATCAACCTAAGGTTTCTTTTCACTCTCATCCGATAACAAATCTCTTTACATATGATAATTGCTTAGGATTAGAGAACCTAAAGAACTTTAATATCTGATTTCATTCTATTCAAGACATTAATGAATATAGTCCATTAATTGTCTTAATATTCATAACAACCTGTCATAAATGTCAGAATGCTCTATTGATTTGTGCATCTGTAGTTACTCAAGTAAGTCAGTCAGCACTTCATAACCTACGTTCTATTTCCTTGAAATACTTGGCCATATTTAAAGCCATAGTATCTATAGGACCATTAGGTCTTATTTGAAGCAACTGGTCATCGCTCATACTATAGTACTGTGCGTATCTATCTTGAACACGCTCCCATTTATCCATAATTCAACCTTGAATTCGTGTTCAAATATCCCATCGCTGTCATCATTTAGAGAATTTTCAAGTAAGTCACAATATATCAGCTTTAAATCTTCTGATAATCTCTTCATTAATAGAAGCTAACGCATTATCTGTCTCAGCTATAGTATTTGTAGATGTGTATTTCTTTGCTATCTGTCTAGCGGCAGTAAGAGTTGTATTTAACAAATCTCTTTCAGCTTGAGATACCATTTCAGAACCGTTCATATAAGAACGAAGTCATTCTTCATAGTTATTCTCTATTCATTTTACTATTTCAGCATTCTCTTTTTCTATAATTCATCTTTTATAATTTGACATATCTGTTGTAATCGGCGTCTTAGCAAGTTCATCAGCTCAAGCTATAATCTCATTATCTGAATTAAATAGAATCTTATTTATATCTGCAGGCTCTCAATCAATAGCTTCTCTAAATGTTTTTACAGTTCAATCTAAACCATAGATAGAGATATTATCCATAACCTCAATAAGCTTGTTATTATCTCACATAGCACTAAGAGCTTGTCTAATTCATTTCTGTTGTTCAGATAATATATTTCATATGCTTACTTTAACCTCCTTAGGAACATCTTTTAAATATGTATAAGGTTGAAATGCTTTTGTGTATAACAAAGATGCTTCTTTTTTAACTTGTTTTAATTCTGACTTCTTTATTGTATTTCATAACAATTTTACATTTTCGTCGAATGAATCGTCTATTATCTTTCCTAGTTCTTCGTATTCTAGCTTTCAATTTCTAGCAAACTTTTCTTTAATCTTAGCTAAGATACTTTGTTTTACATTTCTATCAAAATCAGTTGTATTATTGAACTTAGAAATATAATCGCTCTTACTTAATGTATTATTATTTAAGATTCTAGGAAGATTATTTTCTAACCTATAAGCATTAAAGAAGTCTATTCTTGCTAATTGTGGAGATACTTTATATATAGTCTGAATAATTAAGTTAGTCTTATTCTCCATATTCTTAGTCAATTGCACAAGGTTTAATAAGAAATACGCTTCTTCATTTGACAATTGTGCAAGTCAGTTTCTTCACAAAGCTCTAAGATTTTCTAATCATATAACGTTATTTGGAATGTTTTGTAGCTCTTTGAATAATTCATCTCTTGTATCAACAACTATAACTTGTCAATCTACTTCTTTTAAAGTAGCTCATTGTCTCATAAGTTGCTCTTGTCTCTTTTCTATTTCTTTCTGTACATCTATATCTCACATACCAGAGACGAATAAATCACTCTGAGAAATTATATGTTGAGTAGCTGACCTATATCTATTCAATAGAGAATCATTATAATCCTTAATAGTTTTTAATGAGTCTGAATTTACACCAACGGCTAGTCAGTATTTTAATCACATTAATTCACTTCTCTCTTGTGAAGTGAGAAAATTTTTATATCTAGGAAGAACATAATCTTGCTCAAACATATCCAACGCATATCAAGCTTTTACTTTTAATTTCTGAGCTTCAGCAAATGATAGCGTCTTTCAGTTTTCTGTAGCTTTAGCAACTGCATTATAATAATCATTTAAGATTCTCTCTAGCTGTTGTTCTTCGTTTCATAAGCTAGGTATTCTCTCTCAATTCTTTACAGCAGCCATAGCTATTAATGAAGAATATGTATCTTGTACAAATTGATTTTTTGTTTCAATTAATCTTGGTTTATAATCTGGGACTAATGGCTGACGGCTATATCAAGTATTATCTCTCCAATGTTCTCACTCTGTTGGAACTTTATTGTCTACTGATTTCAGCTGTCACTGTGAAAAGACAACATAATCATCCGTAATAAAATCGCCAGGTAACGGTTTTCAATCTCTATAAAATTGTTCCTTTACGTTCTTAAATATTACTCAATCATATCAATTATCATAAGCCCAATCAGCAATATTGTCTGTAGTCATCTTTTCTCAATTAAACTCCACTTTATTCCATTCGGCTCACTTTGCATCGATAACTAATGGGTTTTTAGAAAGTCAATATACCTCGTAATAGTGAGGGTTGTAAGGTGTTAATACAGGGTCTATTGGATATAAAACTCTATCTAATTTTTCATCTATATCTCGTAGCGTTCATTTTAACATTACCTCATCTTCTCTGACTCTAGTGCTTTTACTACCGTCCGTCATTTTTTCTTTTCATATTTTGGTCCTAGTAATTTCGCGTCAGTTTTCCCTTGTTTTCCTAAAATAACTTTCAGGAGCATCGAATCATACAAGATATTCGTGTTGTTTAACTACTTCATATTGTCAATTTCCTAAATCTCTAACAACAAAGTTTGTGTTTATATCATATCTATGTAACGTTTCATCACGATTAAGCAATCCTTCTAATTCTGCTACATCTTTTAACTTTGTTCATCTTTTTTTAGTAATTCCACCAAAGTATTTAACTATATCTCTACTTGGAGTAAGGAATATTTTTAAATGTCAATTTCATCTATATCTAAGATTTTCTCATAAATCTGCCTCCTCCAATCAAGTAGTCGCTCATCTATACAAAGTTAATATATTTCAATTATTATCTCTATATTGAGACTCTTCAAAGAAATCGTCTTGTTGGTCTGATATAGCTCTTCAAGTATTATCTACTTCTCACTTATTATATGTTGCATATCAAACATTATCAAAGCTTCATCAATTGAAAGGACTTATCGCACCTTTAATTCATATATCAGATGGAGCCATTGTATCTGGATAAAAATCTCAAGGTCAGAATGGCTTAGGTTTTACTACTTTAACTCATTGACCAGAGGGAGTCTTCTTAGAAACATCTACCCAAACTGGTAAGTATTCCATTCATAGCTCCTTAGCGGCAGCTAATCTATGATTTCATTCAGCCAAATAAGCTTTTCAATCTGCTAATGAATAATGTATATAAAGAGGGCTTTGTATTCACTCTTTTTTAAATTTTTCTTTTAAATCGTTAATTATATCATCACTATCTCTGAATTTTGGAGTAACCCTTCTATCAAATTCTTTTAGCTTATCTAATTCTTCAATAGGTACGAATTCTGTTTTTAACCTCCATTCTCAACGAACATTTACAAAATCATCTGGAGTTAATTTATATTTAATTCAAGTGGCTGGGTCTGTAAATTCACGAATAAACCCATCTGTAGGTCCATATCAATTCTGGAAATACACATTAGGCACATTTTTAGGATTAAGATTATTTGCATCTTTTACGTCATCGTAATAGAACAAATGTAATGCTTCTTTAGATTTATCGTAGTATCAGTCTATGACATCGAAAAATACTTGTCTAATACCATCTCAAATAAATGTAGCAGGGAGTGCTTCCTCTATCAATTCAAGAAATTCCTTTATTGTTATATCTTCAGGCGCATTACTTATAGCCTTATAAAGCTGACGATATGAGACATCTCAGTATATTCTATACAACATATCATCTCTACTCATTATAGAGAATAATTTGTCCGTAGACTGTACTATTTTATCAGGGCTGGATATCCTTATATAACAAGCATTTGCTGAAGTTGGCAAATTTTTAATCTGATTGCTTGGTACTTTTGGCAATCAGTCTGCACCCATTCTAGTTGGCATAAAATACACATCGTATCATAATCAAGCATCGCTGGCGTCTGAGACAGAGAAATATGCGCGTACAATGTCATCATCATTGCTTCATACAAAATTAAGCTTTGTTCAACTAGGTAATATTTCTTTTACATCTTTAACAGTAGCAAATCAAAACTTTTCTTGTCACTTTGTTAGATATCTTCACATCGTATCCTCTGTATTGCTATAGTTGAACATATCTCAAATTCACTTTCTTAGAACAGGAGCGTCTACATAAGGTCAATGCGTTATATAGTAAAGGCTGTAAGCTCTTACTTCATCTTTTATTATTTTTCAAAGCATCTCCAAGGCTCTTTTATCTGCATCCGAAATTTGATTTCATAATTTTAAGATACCATCAAAGTCTGCAACATTATATTTGTCAACTATAAATTTTACCTTATTCGCATTTCTTTTAACTACACTATCAAATACTCACCAATTTTGTTTATCGAACTCTCAAGTCATTAGACTCGTAATTAATCAGGCCTGTATAGTTCCCCACCTATTAGAATAATATGGAGTTCATCAAGTAATAGCCTGTAATAATGGGTTAATTGCAGAGTCCGCTATCATACGGAATTTATCTGTATTCTCAAATGTTAATACTACTCAACCTGGGTTTATTAATCATACGTTTTTATATGGCATACGCGCAAACGTAACCAAATCTCAACCTTCATTAAGATGTGGTCCATTATGTCAAGAGAACCGTCAAACTTCAGGATGTGAATGATAGAATGTTTCGGCTCCAGCACTAGGTACTTCTGATGATGGAGATATACTTTTTGCTCATCATCTTCAAATCGAAACAATCTTTCAATTCTCATCAACAAAGATTCAAATTTCCACAGGAATTCAATATCAACCTCAAGTTATTTTATCAAGTACCTCATTAAAATCCTGTCATTCAAGTCATTTTATTCTCGTATATAAGCTGCTAAGTTCTGCGCTCTCTCTAACTTTTGGACGTTTCTTTATATCCCTCTCTAACCTTTTTATAAAATTGTCTAAGGCGACAACAGCTCTTGACGGATATGATGTAGACCCTCAATAAACAACTTCTCAATTATCAATTTTTGCTAGATAATACTCTCTCTCTAAATTTGCCATATCATATAAATCATTTAGCAAGTACTTTCAATGCTTCCTTGTTGTTGTATATGGTACATCTTGAGATAGTAATATGTTTTCATCTACATCAAGTAGGGTATTTATTAGATATCTATATCGAGTGTCAGCAAATTCACCAGATGTTGCATCTATAAATCCTTTAATTATATCATCAGGAGTTACTTTTCAATCGTGTTTAGCATATCATTCTTCATTAAAGTAAGCCCTTCTCCAATCTCCATAATCCAATCATCCAATAGTCTTACTTTTTAAATCTAATTCAGACTTTTTAACACTATCAAAATAACTCTTAAGCCCTGGGAATTCTTTTCCTAAAGCTTTTTTATATTCACTGAATGTAACTTTTCAATCAATTAACTGAGATATACGGCTATCGACTAACATTATCATTTTAGCCTGTGCCTCTCTGTGATTAATTCTTGAGTTATTTGGAAGATAAGAATTTCTCCAAGAATTCGCAAACTGAGCATTCCATATCTTAATTTGGTCTGACGTAAGCGCGCTCTTAGTTGTTTTTATTTTTCAATCAATAATATCATCGAATAATTTACCTATCTGTTTTTCATATGTATCTACAAGTCATAACCAAGCAGCCATTTTTCAGAAGAACTGTTTTATCCAAGAGATAAATCTCTGCTCTTCTGCTGTATTTCTAAATGCAGCTTTTTGTCTAGGCAATGAAAAACTTCAGGTCCTAAAGTATTCTGAAAACAAATCTGCGAGCATTTCGTTAGCAACACGCTCGTCATAATTATATAACCTTTTAGCCTCGTCGATAAAATATCTAGTATCCTCTGGCGCCATAGTTAAAAATATAGCGTGGAACAATTCGTGAGATGCTGTTCATTCTGGAATTGTTTTTCTGAGATTAATCATAGATTGTACAAAACTACGTCAACTCATCCTTGCATTAACTAGATTTGTTCTTCATAATACACTAAGAGCTCATATATTATCTAGCCAACTGTCTGCTGCAACAAATAAAGGCACTCAATACATATCTGCTAATTGTTTTACAGACATTCAATTTATTGCACTAGGCGCATTAACTGCAATAGAAGAATCTACTAAATTTATCCAGTTTGCAGTATTTCACCGTCGTCTATATCAATCCCTAAATAATGTTCAATCTGTTAAGACGTCTATATACGATTTATATCTTGGGTCCCATCATCCCTCTTTTCGGACTCATATTGAGTTATAATAGTCTCAAGTATCTAATTTAAATCAATCGTCATATCAGAACCTAAGGTCTTTAGGCATAGCCTCATTTACTATACCTCTAAGAGTTTCTAATGTATCTGGCAATCAGTTTTTAAAAAGAAATGCTCTAGCAAAATTTCAGTTTACATTCAATCTATCCATTAAGAAGTCATACACCAAATCCCTGATATTTACCATAGGAAGAGAATATCACATCTTAACAAGATTCATCGCAGCTTCTGCACATAATGAATTGAACACCATATCGTTAATAGATTTTGCGTGTTTTGCTAACTCTTCATCACTTAAGTCTAAGTTATGGAAGAATAATTCTTTATATGAGCTGAAGTCTCAAGATTGTAATATTGATTTAAATTGGTTTACTGTAATATTATCTGCGGTACCTCAATTAAGTAACGCTAGAAGCTTTCATTTTCTTTCTAGTAGTTCTATAGGAGTTTCAGAAAGTTTATATGCTAAATATGCATCTCTAATCTCATCGTTTATTTTCTTTCAATCTGATATATGCTTAGCTGTAATTTCAAGTCAGAACATATTAGACAAATCTGAAGCCATTTGGTTTGGAGTCATAGAATCTACTTGCTTTATTACGTCTCATACGGTAACAAATTCTTGTTCCATATTACCGTTAACCTTTGTAGTTAGAATAAAGTTTTCATCAACCTTTTTCCAGAATGCGACTTTATCTGTAATAGCATCGTAATTCTTAAATGAGATACCTGTAGCTTGTTCAAGCATAGGTTGAAGTTTTTCTTTATAAGCCTCTTCTCATACTCAAAGCATTTCTCAGAAATATTTCTGAGCGTCTTCCTCTAATAGTCTGTTATATTCCGTTAAAGCATCAACATCTCATCACAATAATTTTTCCTGTAATTCTTTAGAAAATCTAGTATCAACATCAGATTGTCATAACATCCTGATTGATATATTACGAACTAGCTGATTAAATAAGTTTGTATATGATGTTCTGTATATTAACCTTCATCCATCAGAAGTAATTGTTCACATAAGACCACCAGCAGGATAGATTACAGTAATTTTATCTTCTGCTTTTTCTACTCATTGATTAAATTTATCTATAGCATCAGTAAGCCTTCTACTCATCTTATATTGTGAGTCGTTTACGAGAATATATCATCATTTAAATTCAGATATTTTTCTCTCGAGATTGTCTGTAATATCCTCAATAGAACCAGAAGGTAATTCTAATGTGTTTGCATTTGAAAGTCTCTCAAAGAATTTAGCCCTCATATCTACAGATGGGTCAGCTTTTAATCATCTTCTAAAGTCAAAGAATCAAACCTTAACTCATTTGTCTATATTCTGACCTGTAATAGTTTTCAATATAATTCATCTAGTATCATCAGTTGCTGGTGCATTTTTAGCTGCAGAGAATAGCTCTATAAGTCTATTTCATCAAGCCACAGCGTCTCATATTAGATACTTTCAAGCTATATTAAGAAGCTCTCTATCGGTTAATGTATCAGAAGCTATAAGCTTATTAATGTTTATATTTCATAACATATCAGCTACAAGCTCTAATAATTGTCTATTAGTTAATTCTATTCAGTTTCATAGCTTAACAAAATCTCAAGCAATAGACCTCTGGAATTCTTTCTGGTCTTTTTTGAACAAATTAATAATACTATTCCAAAAGTCTTTTCATCTACTAGATGGAACATCTATTCATAAATTTCTAGCAGCCCTAGTTAGGTATTCATATTTTAGCACATCAGAGAATCCAGAACCACTTCAAGCAAACTGAAGTGTATTTATAAGTGATTCAATATAATCTACATCTTTAAGAGAGATTTCTCAATCAGATGCTAAAGATAATATTCTCTGTCTATAAATATCCCTAAGCTGTCAGTTGTTAGCAATATCAGCTGTATTTGTATATGCCCTAGCCAACAATTCATCTAATGTTCTATCTTCATCCAATATCCAATCCTCAGTAAGATGTTCATCAAGATAGTTAACGACTCATCAATTTATACTTGATTTTATAACGTCAATAATCTCTTGTGGTAAATCTTTACCTCAAGTGAGTAATGCTCTAGCCAATACATATTGTCAATATTGCTGCGCCCTTTTTGAAGGCTCTGCATTAAATCATTTTATAAATCTCCACTGGTCGCTTCACTCAATCAGATTAAATGGATTTCCTCAATCTTCGATTATCTTCATA